>Ga0209536_100000512_pt1 | contig 62597 bp, 59 predicted proteins | sample DeeMarSeWOR28_12_FD_187461 | JGI IMG/M metagenome (GOLD analysis project Ga0209536, IMG submission 187461) | Marine sediment microbial communities from White Oak River estuary, North Carolina - WOR-2-8_12 (SPAdes) (version 2) | ecosystem: Environmental > Aquatic > Marine > Intertidal zone >...
TGGTGTCAAGCCGTAGGACCGAAAAATGCGGGTTTTGGTAAATAAAAAGGGTAAATCCATTGGATCGGATTCACCCTCGCAAGTTGGGATTACATTCGAGTATCCAAAAAATTTTTAGGATTTGATATTTACGACTTTGTTGGTGAGATATATGAAATCGCGATAACGTTAAGCTCGCCGGCGCAATGAGTGTAGGGAGCGATAGCGGCCGGAACCCTTTGCGTCCGAGTGCAGCGCCGTGTTAGCTGTATCATTTGTATATAATACAGTATGTTAGATTAAACATGTCAGGTAAGCTTCTCTAACTTTTTTAAATATGCCTTTCCAGGCATAAGCGTCAAGTTTGTCCTGAATTGGCGATAAATCAATTTGCGCGCACTTGGATGCAGCATTAATCTGTTGCTGAATCGCTTTTTTCAGATTTTGTTCAAATGAATATTCATCTTCCCGGTATGGCTGATCGGTAAAACGTAAACGTGGTGTCCTGACCAAGGTTATAAAATCTGTATCAGAATTGCCAAGTATTTCCTTAGTTCCCGGAAGATCGGTGGCAACAATTCGGCAACCGCTGGCCAGGCCTTCTAGGATCACAAGGGGTAAACCTTCAAAAAAAGAAGGCAGTACCAAAATATGAGAGTGTCTCATTATCTTAGCCAAACTCTTTTGGGGAAGTGCGCCGTAGACACGAACCTTTTCCCCCAATTCCTTTGCCAGCATGAGGCAATTCTCTATTTCTTCTCCGCTGCCACTGCCTAAAAGATGTAATTGCCATGCAGGAGATCTGATTGATTGTAAAGCACGCAAAAACCAGGGGACACCTTTGGCGTTACTCAGCTTTCCTGCATACACTAACTGCACCGGATCGGGATTTGGTTTTGTGTCTAGATAAAACAGACTCTCGTTATAACCGACACCGGCAATAATAATTTTTTCAGGAACCAGATTGTATAAGCGGGTAATTTCATTTTTTTGTGCCTCACTTAAAGCCATTACAACGTCAATTTTCCGGCATCCAATTAACACTCTTCCTTGAAGGTGAGGGCAATTCTGAAATTGTCGCAAATCCGAGCCATGACAGGTAGTTACCATCGGAATATTCGGGAAAAGCTGGCGAGTCATAGAGCTGACAATCCATAGATGGTGGCTGTGAATGATATCTGGTTTAAACCTGTGAACAGCATTTTGAAGTATTTCGGAAAAAGCCTTTTCATATTCGCAAAGATCTTCTTCGGAAAGGTCGCAAAATCTGGTACTTTCATAAGGCATTATATCACTCATACCGGGGATATGATAGGAAACATCAGCATTATGAAAATTCACAAACATGGATTTGTCTTGCTCAATGCAGTCCGTGTCATCACAACCATTAGAACGAACACCCGCAACCAGATAATTGTCATAGCCACAAGCGGTTGCTTCCCGAATCATGGCTTGTACATATATACCACTACCAGTTGAATCCGGTCTCTGACTGAGCAAGTGAAGAATTTTCAGTTTATTCAAGTTAACCATAAGCCATTCCGATGTTGATAGCGACACACACAGCTAAAGCTCACGTTCAGTAGTGGGCAGGGCATAGAAGGACTTCATTAAAAGCACGGACCGTTGAAAAGGAAGAGTTTGATTAGCGGCAAGGTCTTGCCCATCTATCTGAAACGTGTTGTTCGGGCTGTTAACTGCCCTTCTGCTTTTTTTGGTTGTGTAATGGATGTCAACAACAAAGCCCAAATTTTAATTACACAGAAACAAATATCAGCCGATTGCAGATAAATTGAGTCTACATGAAAAATATCAAGAATACAGATAACATAGATGATATATAAACTGCTGATCCAAAATAATCAAAGCATTTACGCACTGAGGTTTACCCGATCCATCTTATTCACTGGATTACACCAAATTTGTTCGGGTGGGTAATGAGACAGCACATCCTATCGAATATGCTTAAATTCCCTTCCGTTCGTTAATTATTACGATTATATCTCCGTACTGCAACCCGGCCTTTTCGGCTGGGCTTTGAGGACAAACTTCAATGATAAATCCACCTGCTAGAAGTCCTTCTCCTTTTACATCACCTGATCAAAAGGGTCCAAGTGTAACTCCTAACCACGAACCATTTTTATCTATCCCTTTAGTGAGAAATTCAGGCTGCTTTCCTCTTTTATACCTGAAATCTGGATATGCAAATCGATTAGGAGGGTATCTTTCAAATTTAAATACAGATCTATTGCCTTTTATCTTTTTTTCGAAATCTGCATCAGTATAAGTTTCGGCGACTCTACCCAGTTCTAAATTAGAAATAATTTCATTGCTCAAAAATATCTGCGATTCTTTGGTATAAATATCCAGTGTAGTGTCATTAATATGTTGCCGGCATGCTGTAAGGAATTTGAGAAACGTCTCGACAGGTGTATTGCCAGCCTTAAATTCCTTTTTAATTGATTCGGGCAGAAATATCTTTTCTGGTCTTGCCTCTTCTGAGCCGATAACAGTCTCCAGTTTGGCACCAGTACCATCAGAGCGGCAAGTAGCATCTTCTGAAGAAGATATTAATGTAGACTGAGCATCAGAGATTTTTTCAAATCCTCTTATCAAAATTGTAACAACTGTTTGGGTTATGCCTGAAAATACCCGGCCGCTCTTGAAAAACGGAGCCATCTGTTCTCGTTCAATATGGCCTCCAAACCCATCGGTATAGATATGCTCAAGATCGTATCCAACTTCCAGATGAACGAGCTGTTCCTTTGGAGCTATAAAAAGAAGTAAACCGCGGCCTCCTACTGTATTACTACCAATGCGCATTTCCCAGGGCATTGGTTCATCAAAATAACCAGGAGGCATTTGCTCGTCCTGGATGAATTTAACAAACTGTTCATTAAAAGCAGGCGCAAGTTCATCTCCAAATCTGAGGCGCACACCTTTCTCTTCAGGGGCAATAAAGAACAGTGCTGCTCGATCCGGATTCATCGAACTCCACCGCCTTTGTGTTGCAAATTCTCTATCCCCTGCTTCATCGATACTAAGACCTTTGAATGATTTTTTTGTGACAATAAGAAAATTAATGTCAGAATATTTTTTTTAAAAATAGGCAGCTATAAGAAATGGCTCCGAATCTTTTATGACACCGGCTTCTTCTACTATTGATTTGTCAGCATAACTTCTAAGCCATAACCAGAATCCAAGAGCAGGAAGTAAAAGAAGAACAATTATCAGAGGTAACGCAATTTTTCTTTTAAGTTTCACATTATCTCTCCATTTTTCTTAATTGCCTCTGGCGTCCTTTCACACTAACGCCAGAGCATCCTTGTAACCCGGCAGATTCATCTTCAACCAGCAATGCTGCTATGAACAGCAACATCAAAAATAGTTCTTTCATATGTTATATTATTTGTCACATTGTCATGGGCCGAACTTATTTTTTATCTTATTATGCATAACATTATATATTGAGCAGACGCTGCTTAATAACCACCAAATCGAATCTGCCCGACAAATTTAAAATCCAACTACGTTACCGAATGATACTAAAATTAATGTTAATCATACCATATCCGCTAAATTTCACATCCTTATATTGCTTTTAAAATGGTAACGAACGTGTTAAGTGAGCGTGTTTGGTATTTCGTGTTTGTTGTCGTCTAAATGAACTTAACCGTTGACGGGTTCAGGGCTTATAGGGTCAGGGTGAACTTTGAATCTTTTAACTCCCGCAAATTGCTTAAAAGGGGAATCAAGAAAAAGCATGCAGAATTTGACGAAGCGATGGAATAGCCCGGGGGGGTATCGCGAAGTTTTGGTCATAGCGGTGCCGCTGATATTGAGTACAGCGACCTGGTCCGTGCAACATTTTGTAGATCGGATGTTTCTCTCCTGGTACGCGCCGGAGGCCATTGCGGCAGCGATGCCGGCGGGCATGGTATATTTCTCAATTGTAAGTATCTTTATGGGCACGGCAGGATATGCGAGCACCTTTGTCGCTCAATACTATGGCGCCAAGCGTTACCATCGAATCGGTCCGGCATTGTGGCAAGGCGTATATGTGTCTTTGGTGGGCGGGCTTGTGCTGCTTTGTTTGATTCCGTTTGGGGAGAGCATCTTTAGACTGGTCGGGCACACTGAACTGGTCCAGCAAAGCGAGGTTGTTTATTTTCAGATTATTTGCCTGGGCGGAGGGCCCTATATTGCTTCTTATACCTTCTCCGGATTTTACAGCGGCCGCGGCAGAACCTGGCCCGTGATGTGGATCAATGTCTTTGCCACGGCGGTGAACCTCATTTTGGATTATGCCTTAATTTTCGGTAACTGGGGATTTCCTGAGATGGGCATCAAAGGTGCAGGCATTGCTACAGTCATGGCCGGCATATTTTCATTACTTGTGTTCCTTGGACTTATTTCTACCGGGGCATATAACCGGACCTATCAAACCCTCAAAGGGTGGCGCCCTGAAAAAGAACTCTTTGTTCGACTTTTACGATTTGGTGTTCCGTCAGGCGTACAGTTTTTCCTGGAGATGGCCGGGATCACTGCATTTATCCTATTGATCGGCCGTTTGGGTACCGCCAGTCTGGCCGCCTCAAACATTGCCTTCAACATCAATACGCTGGCGTTTATGCCTATGATCGGCTGCGGCATTGCCATATCCGTGCTGGTGGGTCAATATTTAGGTGCCGATAAGCCCGATCTTGCCCAGACAAGTGCCTATTCCGGCTTTCACATGACATTTGTGTATATGACCGGCATTGCCGCGGCCTATGTACTGCTGCCGGATATCTTTGTGACGCCGTTTGCGGTAAAGGCGGACCCGCAAGGGTTCACGGAAATTTATAGTTACAGCGTTATACTTCTCCGCTTCGTAGCGGTTTACTCCATTTTCGATACGATGAACATCATATTTTGTTCGGCCATTAAGGGGGCGGGGGATACCCGCTTTGTTATGGTTATGACGGTGATTCTATCCCTTTTCGTTCTGATCGTTCCCACATACCTGGCGGTCGTTGTCTTCGAATATGGGCTGATGGTTTCTTGGATCCTTGCCACGATCTACATCATTTTGCTGGGCGTAGCTTTTTATTTTCGGTTTTTGAACGGAAAATGGAAAACCATGCGGGTCATTGAGCATGCACCGCAGCCGCCCAGTCCCGGGACTGTGAAATGGGGAAGGAATGTGAAATTATAGTAAAGAAAATCGGCAATACCGACAGTTATTTTATTATTTTCATATGGAGTGTCAATCGATGGGTCGCTATACGCCGCGCTTTCAAGTCTTCCAGTTCAATTATTGTAAAATTGATGCCTCCATCCATCCTTTTTTCAATTGCAAATTGCAGCGTGACCGTAAACGTCTCCATCTTGAAACTTGGGGGGCTATTGTAGGCTCTTCTCAATGAGGACTTCACCTTTTTGATCGGTTCGACCAAGCCAAGGGATGCTTCAGGCGAAAAGCCGGATGTCCCCGTTGGCTGAAATGAGAAGCTTAGCACATGAAACGATTTGGGAGTCAATGCTTCATACTGAACATCACCGCCGAATCCGGCAATTTTCATAGCTAATCCCCCCTGTTCCGTTTCTGTTGAAACAACAGCTAAAACAACGTCGACAGTTTCGATTTCAAAATTAGGACTCCCTGATTCGGTAGCATTCGCTGTCTGGATTTCCTGTTTAATTGCCGTTATTATTTCATCTATTTCAAACTCGGCGGAGAAAGCCATGCCGACAACAAATAAGTTTATCGTCAACCCCAAAAATATGAAACAGTAAATCAACTTTATAATATTTTGTATAATCATCTCATTATCTCCCGTGATTTATTCACGTAAGATATCAAAACTTTAATATATTTTTGTGAAGATGCCAACATATTTTAAAGTTATCTGCGCCTTGAAGCATATGGCAGGTTTGAAAAAAGGGATATTGGGTAGTTGTCATATTGGCAAAATCGCAAATATCATGCCTTCAAAGAGAATTGCAGGCAGGAATTCGTTAAGAAACAATAAAATAGTGCTTGAAAATTAGGTGTCGTATGTGATTTTTCGATTTTTGATACGTTATATCCTGTTTTTTCGGCGCTCTTTTTTTCTTCTATCTACATTAGGGTCCATAACTGTATTTCCTCTTCGCCTGTCTTCACCGTTTCTTCGGTTTTGATACACATTTCTAATCCCGAGAAGAGGCTGATCCAAAGCAGTTGGTTGTTCGTCTATTCTCGATATCCTTTTCATTTCTAATACTTCCTTCTAAAATCCATTAGGTCTTTGGCGGTTGTGGTAAATAGTGCCTCATCATCATATTTTAGATTCACTCTTATTCAGATGCCATGCAATAATTATGCAATATCAGCACATTAGCGAAAATAGAAGTTATGGTTGCAATTACGGAGACTTATCCCGAAAAGAGAAAAAGCTCTTACAGCATATTATGAAAAATACTATAGAAAATTGAGCAGTTGATTTCACAATTCAGCCCAGCCGCTGGCCACCGAAGCGGCCAGTTTGATCGAATAGAAAACTTAACGGCTAGATTCAGGTTTCCTGCCGCCGCTTTTCTTCGTCTCTGATTTCTCGCCGCAGTAGCTTGCCCACTTTTGATTTCGGCAGCATATCCCTGAATTCAATATAATGGGGTATCTTATAGGACACCAGGTATTGGCGGCACCATTTGATCAGCTCATATCCGGTGATGCCTTTAATGTCTTCTTTCAATACGACATAAGCCTTAATGCGCTCGCCGAATTTTTCATCCGGCAAACCAACCACACAGGTGGCAATTACGGCCGGATGCTCCTGGAGCACGGATTCGATTTCCGAGGCAGATACACGGTAACCTTTATGCTTGATGGTATCTACGGTTCGGTCGACGAAGTAAAGATTACCGGCTTCATCCATGGACATCACATCTGCCGTGCGATACCATTTAACACCATCCAAATCGATAAATGCCGCTGCGGTTTCTTCCGGCTTGTTTAAATAACTGGTAACCATGTATTCAGAAGAAACCAGTAACTCACCGGGTTCCCCGGATTTGACGGGTTCCAGGGAGGTGGGATCCACGATTCTGACCTTTTTGCTTTTGACAATGCGGCCTACGCTTTTTGGAGGGTTCTCTGCGTTTACCGGGCACATGGAGACACCGCCGCAGGTTTCGGTGGCACCGTATCCTTGAAAAATGGTTTTTCCGAATTTCTCTTTCCAGCGGTTGTTTACTTCAACCGGCAGCACATCTCCGCCGCTGAAACAGTATTCCAACGAGCTTAAATCGTATTGAGCGAGGCGTTCATGCTCCAGGATCATGCGGTACAGTGCAGGTACGCCGATCATGGTTTTAGCCCTGAAACGCTGTATAGCCTCAAAGGTGGAATCCAGGTTTATGCGCGGTTGAAGAATTAAAGTGCCTCCCGTCAATAGGGTTGCCAAGCTGCAGGTTTGTCCCAGAATATGAAAAAGGGGTGCGTTGCCCATAATAACATTTTCTTCGGCCGGGAAAAGCCGGTCACTCATGCGAATCTGTTCTTCTGCGGAAACCAGAAACAAATCATGGGTAAATGGAACCCCTTTGGGAAATTTGGTGGTCCCTCCGGTATAGAGGATTTCGGCAAGTGCCTGCCCGCCGGTTGCGTGATCCGGTTTCGTGTTTGCTTTCTTTCGATAGTGCGACAGCAGCTTTTTAAATAAGTAGGTGTGGGCATTGAGTGAAAAGTTTCCCCGGGGAATTACATTAAAAAGGTATCCAAAATAGCGCTTGTACCACGGAAGCAGATCAGCCACGTTGGTCACGACAACCCGTTTCAAACCTGTTTCCGGAAGCACCTTGGTAACATAACCAAAGTTGGTGTCCGCGCACACAATCGATTCTGCTTGGCTGTCGTTGGAGATGTATTTCAGATCATGGGCAGTGTATATAGGGGTGATCGGCACACACACCGCACCGATTTTTTGAATCCCCAGCCAGGCGATGACCCACTGAATGCTGTTGGGGATGTATAGAACCATCCGTTGGCCGGGTTCCACCCCCAGATCAGCCAGCGCTGCCGCAAAGTGCTCAGCCATATCGAGGACCGTGCGATAGGAGAATTTTGAACCGAGATAAATAATTGCCGGATGGCTTTCACGCCGAGTGGCGGTTTTTTCAAAGGTTGAAAAAATGTTTTCCGAATCGCCCATTTATCGTAACCTGCACAAAAAATTTATTTTCGTTATTTTGGTATTAGTTCAAAATTGGTTGGATTGGTTCAAAAGGTAACACTATATTCCAAAATATGCGGATTTAATTTCAGGATTATCCATCAATTCTTTGCCGGTGCCGTAAAGTGCCAGCATGCCGTTTTCAACAACATATCCCCTGTCGATCAGAGGTAGTACCGGTCTGGCAAACTGCTCGCTGAGCAGTACCGTAATGCCCGACTTTTCCCTGAGACGAACGATGGCCTCCATAACCGCTTGTTGCATCATAGGGCTTAAACCTAAAAGTGGCTCATCCAATAGGAGTAGGGTCGGCTGGACGACCAGCGCCATGCCGATGGCCAGCATTTGCTGCTCACCGCCGCTTAAAAAGCCGGCTTTGCGACCGCTTAAACTCACCAGAGCCGGGAACAGCTTAAACACATAGTCAATGACCTCCCTGACTTCCGATCTTTTTTTCAAATAACCGGCTATTTTCAAATTTTCCAAAACACTGCTCTCCGGAAACACCGGATGCCGTTCCCTGCAAAGAACGATTCCTTTTTTAACGCGTTCACTGGGTTTGGTTTCCGTTATATCTTCGCCGTTGAAAACAATAGCGCCATAAACGGTGATCCGTTCTCCACCTCTGCGCTTTTCCTTGATGCGCATGTCAATGATCAACCCGGAAAGGCTGTTCATCAGCGTGGTTTTTCCGGCACTATTCGACCCGATCACACCGACGATTTCGCCTTCTTTTACCTCCATGGTCAAATCGTTAATGGCCAGTGCATTTTCAAAAAAAACCATCAAGTTGTGTACTTCAAGCATGGACCTTTATTCCTCTTAAAGCCTATAGATTACAGCGAATAGCTGCTAGACAAGCAGTTTCCCTCTAATCCTGTAAGCTATAAGCTATAAGCTATGACCTATGAGCTACAAGCTGTTTCACGCTTCTGCTCCGAGGTATGCTTTCTTCACCGCCTCGCTTTGCATCACTTCGTCTGATTTGCCCTCGGCAATCTTTTCGCCAAAATTCAGAACAACCACCCGATCGGCAATCCTGAACAGCTCTTTTAAGCGGTGTTCAATCATAATAATGGTTTTGCCTTCCTGTCGCAGTTTTTCAATAATCGGGACGATGCTGGCAACTTCGGCTAAACTCAGACCTGAGAACAATTCATCCAAAATCAACAGGTCCGGTTGCAACGCAATCACTTTGGCCAGCTCCAGTCGTTTCAAATACCCCTGCGGCAATACACTGGCACTCTTGTAAGCGACAAACGCATCCCGCTCAAATCCGACTTCTTCCAGAAGGTCTAATGCCACCGCATCGCGGTCGCCGTATTTGCCGCCGATCGTCTGTTTAATTCTGGGAGAATACAACGGAATAATCATATTTTTATAGGCCGGCAGTCGATAAAAGGGTTTGACCATCTGAAAGGTGCGGGCAATTCCAAGACGCACGATCTTGTAGGGGGGCCAACCTATAATATTTTGGCTCCGATAAAATACCTCTCCCTCCGATGGTTTAACAAAGCCGGTGATTAGATTGACCGCGGTGGTCTTGCCGGAGCCGTTCGGACCTATCAATCCCAGCAGTTCTCCTTCGGCCAGTTCAACGTTCAAATCGTTGATGGCTTGGACACCGCCGAAATTTTTGTAAAGCCCGGATACCTTTAGCAAAGGGCAACTGCTCATCCTTCCACCTCCACCCATCGCTCAAACTGATGATATTTGCGCTGAATGTAATGAAAAATACCTTCCGGCAGGGCCACAATAAAGATGACCAGAAACAGCCCGTACAAGACGATCCGCAGCCCACCGATCCCGCGCAGGATTTCGGACAGCGGCACCAGGATGAAAGCCCCCAGCGTTGCACCCGCCAGGTTGCCGGGTCCACCTACCACAGCCGCAGCAATGGGCAAAATGGAATAATCCAGGGCAAACACCGGCATACCCACAAACATGTATACATGTGTCATGAAAGCGCCGCTGAATGCTCCAATACTGCTTGAAATAAAAAGTGCCTGGGCCTTAAACCAGTAAATGTTAATACCGGCGTTCATGACGGAACGATCGTTGTCATTGATACCCTTCAATACCAGACCATAGTCAGAGTCCGGCATGCGTCTGAAACCAAAAAGGGCGGCCATTAATGCACCCATCACCAGGTAAAGCTCCAACCATTTTGATGGCAGCGGTACTATTCCGCTGAGTCCCTCGGTTCCCCCGAAAATCTTGGTGGCTTCAATGATTCGAACCAGCATCAACGGAATGATGAGCCTAACCATTGCGAAATAAATCCCGCGTAATCGCAGCACCGGAAGCAACAAGGCTGTGCAAATCACTCCGCCCATTACAGTTGCAAAGGGTAGGGCCACCAGTGGGTGCCACCCCCAGTAGTGATTAAAAACTCCTGAAGCATACGCCCCCATGCCAAAAAATAATGCCTGGCCTAAAGATATCATCCCGCTTTGGGCCAGAATATCCCAACTGATGGCCAACAATGCAAACACAGCCACTGAAAGCAACACTTTTTGCCAGTAGGCACCCAGTAACAGCGGCAATATGAGAAATCCTAATATTGGTATTAACCGTGGTGCAGCTAAAAAGAGCATCTCCCGCCAGGAACACAGAGCGAATATGTCACCTGATCTGACCTTAATCCCTCTGTCAATCCGTTCTTTACGTTTTTCCATACTATATTCTTTCTTCCAATTCCTTTTGCTCTCCGAACAGACCTGAAGGTTTAACGATCAATACAATCAGAATGGCAGCTAGGCTGACAATCATTGTCCAGTGTGAACTGATATAGGAGTCTGTAAAACGTTCCGCAAAACCGATGATAAAACTGGCCACAATGACGCCGCCGGTACTGCCCAGGCCTCCAATAATGCAAACCGCCAAGGCTTTAATCAGCACACTGTAACCCTCGCTGGGAGAAATGCTCCCCAGCGGTATGATGATAGTGGCTGCAATGGCCGCCAAGCCGGCCCCAAAGGATACGGCCAAAGTGGCGATCCAATCCGAATCGATACCAAGGCTGAGTGCCGTACGTTCATCCTGGGCAATGCCTCTGAATGCAAGGCCCAACGAGGTATGGTGGGTAAAGACCCATAGCCCTAAGATCAACAGCGCACCAAAAATTACGATCAGAATCCGCTGCATATCGACAAAAGCGCCTAAAATAAAAAAACTTTGGTCGATGAAAACCGGCAGGGTATATTCAAAACCGACAAATCCGAGATACCGGAATAATTCAAGGATGGCCAGACCGATACCAAAGGTGGCAATGACTTCCGACAATGCCTGGCCGCGAACGCGTAAGAGGATAAACCGGTACATCAGCGCTCCCAGCAGGGTGGTAAAGAGTATGGAAATGAATGCCGAGAGAAAATAGGGAAGCTTTATTAGATTCAGAAGCATCCAGCTTACATAGGCAGCAGTCACATACAATGCGCCATAGGCAAAATTGGCAACGCCGCTGATGCCGAAGGTTAAGTTAAAACCAATCGCCATCAACGCCAGAATGACACTGTTAATTAACGCATATACAACTGTGTCGAGAAACATTTAAAGAATTTTTCTCCTTATTTAAAGAGCAGTCATATTTATTCAATCACATTATACGCATAGGATTGAATCTGGAAGTCGAATATAAAAAAACAGTGGGAGTGGCTTCCAGCCACGATATAGCCCTCCTTGGTTCACATATTATATCGCGGCTGGAAGCCGCTCCCACAATAAAGTAACCGGTCAATAAGTGCGGCTTGTCAATTTGTATCTTAGGGAGAAAATTAGCTATTTAAATAAGCCGCGCTGCAGTTTATTTCATCGACTTCAGCCCTGCAGGAAGATGAATTTTCCCGTTAGCAAGTGTTTCAGGGAAAACAATCTTACGTTTGCCGTCTTCGGTCCATTGGATAACAGCTCCCACCGCCGTCTCGTTGGGATCTATGCCATAGACGGCCTGGTTTCCTTCACCATATTTCACACGTCCCAGAACCCCCATGCGATCCGTTTTTTCCAGCTCGGCTACGATAGCGTCAGGGTCAAGACTTCCTGCTCGTTCAATGGCTTCAGCCAGAATATAAACGGATTCGTAAGCAGGGGCGACCCCATGACCTGATTGAATATCACTTCCAAAGACTTGTTTATATTTGCTGGTAAACGCCAGAGATTTAGGAACGTTTGGACTAGCGATGGAATTGCCTATTTCAAAGATACAATTCATCCCTCCACCGATTTTACCATCAAATGTCTTCCAGGCTTGCGAACCAGCAAGCGGTGAAATGAAGCCAAACATTAAGGCCGGCACCTTCATTGCTTTCCACTGTTTAACCAGGATTCCGCTCTGGGGCATATCAAAAATGGGCATAATTACCTGAGCGCCTGAAGCCCGCGCTTTCATTAATCCGGATGAAAAATCAGCGCTACCCGTAGGATACGCTTCCATCCCTAACACGTCCCAGCCTGCCTTGTCGAAGAACATCGCTTTCATGGCTCCGGCTCCGGCTCTGGCCCAGGCCACATCTTGATGCATGACAAACACTTTATTGAATCCGAACTCCTTATTGATTAAGGCCATTCCTCCAGCGAGATATTTTGCCAGGAAAATGCTGTTCAGACAGGTTCTAAAAATATATTTATATTTCTCGGGATCCTCTTTTATCTTTTTTTCGGAGGTGGGGCTCATGGCAACGGTACCCAGCATCGGTACTTTGTATTTGGCAATAATATCCATGCCCGCAATCAATGCCTCTGAGCGAAACGGTCCGACTACAATGGCCGCGGGTTTTTGTTCCAGAATATTTTTTTCAAGCCCCAGCAGTGCCTCGGGAACCGGAACACCGGGGGCGGCATCGCGAAGATCAGCGGCAGCCACTTTTAGTAGCCTTTTGGTACCGCCCACATTCACGCCGCCTTTGGCATTTATTTCGCTGACGGCAATTTGGACGGCCTTATGGGCCTCTTTGCCCTCTAAAAATCCCAGGGAAGTCGGTACACCGATAACGATCGGTTCGGCTGCACTTACATGGGTGACGGGTGTAATCCAGATAAACGATACGATCAACAAGAGTCCAAACAACGCTAATTTTCTTTTCATAGGGTTCCCCCTTTCTTTTGATATTTGTGTAATAGTTTAAAGTGAATAAAGGGAACTAATCCGCCTTTGGCGGACTAAAGCCCACCCTGGCGCGAGGTGCTTGCCAATTGGCACCATACTCGTAATTGTTTGAAATTAGGTTTACGAATCATAAATCGATACGCGAAGTTAAGTAAATAATTGCATAACGCGCGGAATCTGGCCATGTACGAGAACATTGAATGACGTATTCCTTGCCCACCAAAGATAGCCGGCCACTTTTACTCGATGAGGGACCCCAGTTGAGGGAGGGCGGTCGCTAGCTGCTGAATGCGCATAATGGCCGCCAAACCAAGAATTTGTTCATTATAATGAACAATTAGAATAAGCATATAAAAATTTGATTTCGTTGTGAGATCAAAAAATATAGTATTTTTAATAAAATTAATTGACAAACAGTTTTTTAATGGTAATATGAAACCCATAAATGGTTCACCTAAGTGAACCTACTGAACGGAACAATAAATTACAGATAAATAGCTTTTCAGTCTGAAATAACCAGGGAGTTTGAGAAATGAAAATTAATAAAGTTATGGAAAGTCCCCGAGACGGGGAGGTTCGCTGCCAGGCGTGTTTTACCCGATTTAGACCGCAGTTGGGTGCTGCGCGCGCAAAATGTCCGGATTGCGGCGTTGAATGGCGGCTTTCTTGGCCGTATCCCAAAACTGCCAGAGTCAGAGGACCGGTATGGGAGTCGTATCCGGTACCACGCGATGAAAAGACATTCCTGGGAGTCTGGAATAGCTAAGTGCCCACAGATAAAGATTCAAGCGGTATTCCCTTCTATTACCCAACCGGAATTCGGAGCACGGCAGGAGCATACTCAACTTCTGATCGCTGAAATTTAGATTTATTCGTATGATCTGCTTTTAACCGTGTCCTTTCATAAAGCTAATTTTGCAAAGGAAAAACTATGGCATTAAACCGCAAAGTTGCCTATATCGATCTTGATAAAGAAGAAATCAGGTTAGAGCCGATTCCAATGGAATGGCGGCGGAAATTCGTTGGCGGGAGAGGGCTGGATGCCTATCTGCTGTATAAAAATGCTCCCGAAGGATGTGACCCGCTGGGTCCAAACAATGTAGCCGTTATCAGTGCCGGTCTTTTAGCTGGCACCTTAGCGTCGGCATCATCGAGGACCCATATTGCGGCAAAATCCCCGCTGACCAACCTATTCGGTTCAGCCAACATGGGCGGATTTTTTGCGCCCGAGATGCGCTGGGCTGGCATCGATCATTTTATCATTCGCGGCAAGGCGCATCGTCCCGTCTATATATATGCCCACGACGGAGAGATTGAAATCAGAGATGCGGATGGCGTCTGGGGTGCCGGAGTTTATGATACCCAGGCTATTATCCGCAAGGAACTGGGCGACGACGAAACTCAAATCCTCTGCATCGGGCAGGCCGGTGAAAATCTGGTTCGCTATGCCAGCGTGATGACCGGACGCAAAGATGCAGGCGCGCGCACCGGCATGGGCGCCGTGCTCGGTTCAAAAAATTTAAAAGCCATTGCTTGCCGCGGAACCATGGAAATTCAAATCAGTCAGCCGGAGGAAGCCCTGGAATACAATAAGGCGGTTATCGATCAGGTTATATCCACCAAAGCCTCCCAGAGCATGCAGCGCTGGGGCACAAACTTTATGTTTGGCATCACCAATACAACCGGCCTGGTACGAACCCGTAATTTTCAATACAATCAGCTTCCGAACAGTGAAGGTCTCGAAGCCGAAAACCTTGATGACTACTCGATCGGAATGGATGCCTGTTATGGTTGCCAGGTTCACTGCCGGCATCGGTACGTGATTAAAGAAGGCGAGTACGCCGGCACCTATGCCCAGGGCCCGGATTTTACCAGCCTGGGTGCATTCGGCACCGAAGTGGGGTGCCGCAGCATGAATACGGTTCTGGTCGGCAACCATCTTGTCAACGATTATGGAATTGATACTCTGGAGATCGGCAGTATGATCGCTTGGGCCATGGAGCTGTATGAGAAGAGTATCCTGACCGACAAAGACACCAACGGGATGAAACTGGAATGGGGCAATGATGAAGCGGTTATCGAAATGATCAAACAGGTCGCTTTCCGTGAGGGGCTTGGCGATATTCTGGCCGAAGGCCCCTTGCCGGCAGCCAAGAAATTCGGTCCGGATAGCATGAAATACCTAATTCATGTTAAGGGAATGAGCAATCTGAACACCGACGAGCGCGCAACCCCGGCGTTGGCGTTGAACGTCGCTGTGTCCTCCCGGGGTTCGGATCATTTGCGGGGCATACCGGCCATTGATTTATATAATTTGCCGATGGACGTGCTGGACAGCGTTTATCGGAGTCCTGACGGCTATGACGGCCCCCTCACCAATCGCTTCTCCGAATACGAGGGTAAACCCCGCATGGTCATGTGGCAGGAGTTGTGCTACATGGCGGCGGAAAGCCTGGGCATCTGTAAATACCATACGGTGTTCCTGAGTCCCAACCATCTGACGTTTGAGGAGTTTTCCAAGCTGATTAAATTGAATACCGGCTTGAATTTCAGCGAGGTGGATCTCTGGAATTGTGCCCATCGCAGTTACACGATTGAGCGGCTTTTTAATTTGCGCGAAGGAATGACCCGCGAGGATGATATGCTGTCGGATCGTTATTTTGATGAACCTACCAAGCTGGGCTTGCCTGTGGCGCGCGGCAAAAGCATCGACCGCGATAAATTTAATGCTATGGTGGATCAATATTACCAGCTGCATGAATGGAGTAAAGCGGGAATTCCGACACGGGAGCTTCTGAAGCGACTCGATATCAGCGATTTGTGGTCGTCTGAAAACAAATAGGAGCTGGACCATGTCCAGGAAGATAATGATCGTCGATCCGGAAAAGTGCACGGGCTGCAGGACCTGTGAACTTGTTTGCTCGGTTAAACACAATGGGGTGAGCGCGCCTTCTTTAGCTCGCATTCATATCGTCAAATGGGATAACGAAGGCTTTTATATACCGATGCACTGCCAGCACTGCAAGGATGCTCCCTGCATGGCAGTTTGCCCCAACGATGCGATTTATCGCGACGAAGAGATGGACAGTGTCAGAATCGACCATGATCTCTGCATTGGTTGCAAGATGTGCGTCTCGGCGTGTCCCTTTGGTGCCATGGGGTGGAATCCCAAGCGCGGCCGGGTTTTCAAATGCGACTTGTGCCACGGGGATCCTCAATGTGTGCGCTTCTGTGATATCAAGGCCGTCGACTATGTGGAAACCAGCAAGCTTCAAAACGAGCGCATGCGGGAGGCTGCTGAAAATTATGCCGAATTGGTGCGCCGCTATGCCAGATGACCTAACTGGCATCCGCAACCTGGCAGCTGGTCACTGGGACCGAAATTTAATAGGAACCCATAACATATAACCAATAACAATTAACTTCTTCCTTTTGGGAGCAGGGGGTGTCAATTGAAGATTCAGGTTGAGTCCCTCGGACTGCCGACACTTTCGAAACTAATCGGGAAAAAAACAGTAATCGAATTGTCCGGCGAAACAATCGAAGACCTTGTTTCATACATTGTCACTAGACACGGTCAAAAAGCACGGAAGATTTTACTGGACAGCAAGGGGAAGTTGGATCTGACGATACAGGTGATGCTCAATGATGAAGGCTTCGTGCCGAGAGACGAGTTTTCACAGCGTTCCCTTAAAGAAGGTGATTTGGTAAAGTTTTTGTTGCTTGCCGGCGGTGGATAACCAAAAAAGAATTTATTCATACAAGGCGGATTGCCGGAAAAAGAAAAGAATTCACATTTAGGGGCCCATGTCTTATTTTAGAGTAAATGAGAACTGCAACGGGTGTTTGGCCTGCATGGAGAATTGTCCTGCTTGCGCATTGGGTTTTGTTGATCAGGACGGCAGACGAACGCTCAAACACAATATGACCAAATGCGCCCGATGCGGGCAATGTTGGCGAATCTGTCCACAGAGTGCCGTCGAATTTCAGCACTTTTTAGTCGGGCAGTGGGATGACGTGATTAAGCTTGATCTTGTTCATTGTCGGGTGTGCGGTGAGCCGCTTTATTCGCCGGCGTACCGTCAAAAAGTGGAAAGTAAGCTGAATTCAACCGATGAACCACTGTGTCCGAAGCATCGGCAAAGTTATGCCGCATCGATGTGGCCACATCTGGTGTCAGGTAAAGCAAAGCCCAATTTGGGGGGAAAATGATTGTAGGAGATTTAAAACCGCTGGAAGAGATCGTTTCTACGATTAAAGCCTATAAGCAGGTGCTTGTTCTTGGCTGCGGCAGCTGCGTCACCGTTTGTCTATCGGGGGGCGAAAGGGAGGCAGTGCAGCTAAGGCGTGAACTCTCTCAGATGCGGCATTATCAGAGCGCTCCGCCGAAATTTGAGGTTGACTCAATTCTCAGACAGTGCGAACGGGACCTGGTCCTCGAATTTCAGAATATACCCGCCGGTACGGATGCCGTGCTATCGCTTGCCTGCGGTGCCGGTGTTCAAACCTTAGCTGATGCATTCGAGCCGTTGCCGGTAATTCCCGCTCTTAATACAACCTTTCTGGGAGCGTCGGATAAACCTGGAATTTGGACAGAAAAATGCAAAGGCTGCGGGGACTGTATCCTTATGCATACCGGTGGTGTCTGTCCGGTGGCGCGTTGCGCAAAAAGCCTATTCAATGGTCCCTGCGGCGGCTCAAAAGGGGGCTACTGCGAAGTTGGCAAGGATATTCCCTGCGCCTGGACCCAGATTGTTGCCAGGCTCAAGAAAATGAACAAACTCCACTTTTATGAGGAAGTTCGCACGCTAAAAAATTGGGAGCCGGGCGGCGCAACAGGCCCACGAAGGCGAGTGCGAACCGGTTTGGGTGATGGGCCTAAATAAAAGTTCAGGGTTCTGGGTTCAGAGCTTCAAGGTTTAGAGGTTGAGTTTACCCATACGCTGTGACGCAACAACAGCACGGTCTGTCAGAGCTCACGAATCAACTACCGACCGTATAACGGGTGGCTTGAGTTTCTCCGTAAGAAGCGGTAAAAGGCAATAAGCACGTCAGTCCCTTATCCACTGAATTTGCAACCGGGTGCAAAGCATCCAATTTGTTTGGAAAGAAACTGCGGACCAGAGCGGCGTGAACCCTAACACTGAACCTCTCGTACCCTGAACGGTGAACCCTGAACCCATGAAATTATGGAAATAAACGAAATTGAAATACTTTCAGTTGGTGTAGATGTAGGCAGTTCAACCAGTCATCTAGTCTTTTCAAATCTGGTACTACAAAGAGATGAGCAGTCTGCTTCTCGTCGTTTCCGAATTCAGGAGAGAAATATCGTTTATGAGGGAAGAATCATCAATACGCCTTTATTGGATGATGATACAATTGATATCGATAAATTAACTGATTTTTTGAAAGAAGAATATAGACGAGCAAAAGTTGACCCTGCAGATATCCAAACAGGTGCGGTTATTGTAACTGGAGAAGCAGCTAGAAAACGTAACGCATTGCAAATAGTAGAAGCGCTATCCAGTGATGCAGGAAAATTTGTAGCTGCAACAGCAGGACCCAATTTCGAAAGCCTAATCGCTGCAATGGGTTCCGGGGCAACTGCTAGATCAAAACATTACCATAAAACAATATTATCTTGTGACGTTGGTGGAGGAACGTCAAATATTGCCGTATCAAAAAATGGGGAGAATATATCTACAAGTTGTATATCTGTAGGAGGCAGATTACTGGGTGTAAATTCTAAGGGAATGATTTGGCGGATTGACAAACCGGCAATCAAGGTTATGGAACATATCGGGTTGAATTACAAAATTGGGGATCAAATCTCAAAAGAGGATATAGAAAGAATAGCAATGAAGTTTGCTGAAATATTATTTGAGGTTATTACGGGTCCCGCAAATTCCTCTTTGGCCAGGCAGCTAATGCTGACCGATGATCTAAATTTTCCAGGTAGAATAGATGAATATTCATTTTCGGGGGGTGTCGCAGAGTTGATGTATGGGAGTAACGGTTATTACGATGATATCGGGCAAATTCTGGCCAATAAAATAATTTCTCTGATACCCACATTACCTTCGCCGGTTGTAGAGTCCATAAATAAAATTAGAGCAACTGTTATTGGAGCGGGTGCATATTCGTTATCAATCTCCGGTTCTTCAGGCTTTATGGATGATAAGCTTTCATTTCCGATAAGAAATGTTCCCGTAATTAGGGTGGATGTCGAGAGATCAAAATTAAGTGTTGAACACGTTAAATCACAAATAAATGTTTCATTTCAAAGATTTGGTTTAGACGAAGGTGAAGATATAGCCGCATTGTACTTCAAGGATCCGGTTAGGGCTTCTTATCCTAAACTAGAATTATTCGCAAAATCTATTGAAGCGGCGCTTCCCAACTCAATTAAAAATAAAATACCCATTATTCTGATCTTTGAAAAGGATATCGCCTGTGGTGTGGGAAACGTAATCCGTCGAGAAACTGATTTGAAAACGAATTTACTGTCACTCGACGAACTAATTCTGAAAGAAGGAGATTGGATCGATATTGGTGAACCCCTAGTCGCTGGCCAAGTATTTCCGGTTACCGTAAAATCTCTTGTTTTCCATGGGAACTAGATGCTTAATTGGCATCGTTTTGGTGGTTTGCGGCAAAAATATTTTTTGATACCTTTTGTCAATATTCATTTGTAGCATGTTAGGGTGCTTTTTGGTTGGCCAGCAGTTGTTCTTGAATCCGGCGGCTAATGGCCACCGCCGCTTTTTGTGTTTCCTTGATAAGGGTTTTCATGTTTTTTTCATTCAAGCTGGCCTTGAACCCGACGACCCAAATGGCGGACCGTAATTGCCCCAATCCCAGTATCGGCGATGCCACAGCTCTGACACCCAAGATATATTCTTCATCATCAATGGCGTACCCCTCATCCCTCACTCGCCTTAACTCCTGATAATACAATTCCGAGTCTACAATGGAATTTTCCGTAAACCGGGGCAATCCCTTTGATTCGACGATCTTTTTGGTTTGTTCCGCTTCCATCGATGCCAGAAAGACTTTACCGACGGCTCCGGCAAACAGGGAAATTGTCGTACCTATGGGGGCTGTAATTTTAAGATCCTGTCGTGATTCAACAATATCCAATACGCTCACGTGGTCCCAATTTAGGATACCCAGAAAGACCGATGTTTGTGTCTTTTCCATCAGCTCTTCCATGACCGGTCTTGCTGAGGTTTTTAGATCAATCTGGGAATAGGCCTGTCTGCCGACTTCGAAAAGTGTAAAGCCCAGTCTGTATCTTTTCGTCTGAGGGTCCCTAATAACGGCTCCCACCTCTTCCAAAGCCAAGGTCATGCCATGGACCGTGCTCTTGGCCATATTGAGGCCTCTTGCTATTTCACTCACACCTAATCCTTCTTTAGAAGAAGAAATGGCACTAAGGATTGCAAAAGCCTTTTTTACTGAGGGTGCACCATAACGTTTCATATTCGTTCGCCATACTAAACTTTTTTATACGATATAATCCGGTGGCATTGTTTGTCAACACCCATTTCATATTATGGCCGAAAATGCCATATAATAAGAAAACGCTGCAGTGAAGTACAAGACATTGCCCTTGACAATACCCGGAAATATGGTATGCTCCCGACGGCAATAAGTTCAGGATCATGAACATAATTTTCTACATTCCGATTGGGGTGAAGGCTTTGAACGTGATATCCTGCTGATTATGTGCGCTTTATAAATGACCATCTGATGGTAGGGGGATAACGCAAGATGGATTTATATTCAATTGTGGAAGGCCCTGTGTTGTGGATTGTCTCTCTTGTTTTCGTTGCAGGCCTTTTGATAAGGCTTTCATTATTTATATGCTCCATTTTAATCAGCAGCAGAAATAAAGAAAAAAGAAAGATTTACACCGTAACGACGCTTGGACGCTTTTGGTTGCCTTTTCATAAAGCATTTGCAAAGAAACCTTTCTATGCCGCATTTCGTTATACATTCCATATTTGTCTCTTTGTTGTCCCGATCTGGTTAAGCGGACATATCGTTCTGTGGTCGGAATCCAGATTTGAATGGGACTGGACTGCCTTGCCGGATGCATGGGCTGATTGGATGACGCTGATTTTTTTGGCCCTTGCTGCATATTTTCTATTAAGACGTTTAATCTCAGCAGAGGTACGGCGGGACTCTTCAATCCGAGATATCATTTTAATCATCATTACAGCTTTGCCGTTTTTGACCGGATACTTTTTAACTCACGGTACGTTGGAATCTATTGTTTTTATAGGTGATAATATGGTGACCATCCATATGCTGAGCGCAGAGTTAATGATACTGATGGCCCTCTTCCTTTTTTATAGGACCCGATTAAATATTCAAAAATGTACTGGCTGTGCATCATGCGTCCAGAATTGTCCGACAGAAACGCTCGAATCCAATGATAAAGCAAATTTGCGGATTTTTAGCTACTCTCATTTTCAATGCATATGCTGCGGGTCATGTGTAAATGTCTGCCCGGAAGACGCTGCGGAATTGCGACATGAAATAAGTGCAAAACGACTTTTACAAGTATTTTCAAAACGAGAGATAAGGTCAGTCGAACTCGATGCTTGCGAGCGATGCGGCGTCTTTTTTGCACCCGAACCCCAGATGGGAAAAATCGGTTTGACCTTGGCCCATGACTATATTAAATTTTGTCCGAACTGCAGAAAGACTAACATAGGAGACCGCTTACATCAAATATCTCCGTGGCACAAAAGCCTAAAAAAATCCGATGCAACACTCGAAACTGCTCACCATTAATTTATCTGACAATATCTAAAAGGGGTCAATAGTTAATAATGTTCACTATGATGAACAATTTAAACGGTCTCATCGCCTTCTGTGGCACATGTACACATAGCGCTTTATATCTCAAAAATGATCGCACATATATTTTGAAATACTCTTTGAAGAATATGACAGAAAAATATATTTGCGCTTGACAAAAAGGAACATTATGGTATGGATTTTTTCTAGCCCAATGGTTCACGATGATGAACTTGGTTTAGTGCCCAATAAGTATGTCTGATGGGTACTGTTTTTAAATTCCGCTACAAGACACAAAGGAGAGTATTATGGCAATCGAAAAAGAAGGGCTATCAACGGCCGAGAGTCTGCGAAAGACCAGGACCTATGGTAAGTTTAGATGCCACAATCCTACCTGCATGGAAAGGATTCAGCCGGAGAAGGGAAAAAAGACCGCCAAATGTCCGACATGCGGAATGGAATACCGGGTCCATTGGGTCAATCCCAACCTGCCCCGTATTCGAGGACCGGTTTGGGACGTAAACAGAAAATTGGCAGAGGCAAAATTAAAGGAGAAGGGGGTAACGTAATATGCCGTTAGATAGAAAGATCGCATATATTGATCTCACCACAGGTGATATCCAGACAAAACCTATCCCGCTTGATGTAAGAAAGAAGTTTCTGGGCGGCAGGGGGCTTGATTCATATCTGCTTTATAACCATACAGAAAAAGCTTGTGATCCCCTGGGTCCTAAAAACGCTCTTATGATAAGTGGAGGCATCTTGACAGCCACATGTGCTTCGGCAACCGCAAGGACCCATGTCATGGCTAAATCACCGCTGACCGGATTGCTCGGCAGTGCGAATATGGGAGGTTTTTTCGCGCCTGAAATGGCTTGGGCAGGCTTCCATCACCTCGTCATCAAGGGCAAGGCCAAACATCCCGTTTATATCTATCTCCACAACGGTAAAATCGAGATTCGGGACGCCCGCGACATTTGGGGCAAATCCGTACCAGACACTCAGTGGGCCATCAGAGAAGACCTGGGTGATCAGGAAGTCAAGAGTTGTGTTTGTGGGCCTGCCGGAGAGAATCTGGTCAGGTTTGCCAACGTAATGACAGGAATTAAAAATTCCGGCGGTCGGACAGGGATGGGATGCGTTATGGGCTCCAAAAATTTGAAGGCCGTAGCGGCCCGCGGAACCATGGATATAAAGATAGCCCGCCCGACTGAAGCCCTGGATTACAATAAACGTTTCATCGACCAGATCGTCAGCGCCAAAGTGAATCAAACCCAGGGAGCCCTGGGGACACCTTTTATCTGGGGAGCCACGAATTCCTGGGGAGGCGTCAGGTGCAGGAATTTTCAATATAACCAGTGTGAATATGCTGATGACATAGAACCTGAGCGTATCGATGAAATTTGTGAAGAGACCATGGGACCCTACCATATGACCGGCTGTTACGGTTGCCAAGTCCATTGCAGGGCCCAGTATAAAATTCCGGAGGGCCCTTATGCGGGAAAATATGATGAAGGACCGGAATACACATCGCAGGGTGCATTTGGTGGGGAGACGGATACACCCAGGGCGCTCACGGTTCTTGTGGGAAATCATCTGGTCGATCAGTTCGGTATGGATAATCTCGAAACCGGCAGCCTCATTTCCTGGGCCATGGAGCTTTATGAACTGGGCATCATCACCAGTAAAGAGACCGATGGACTGGATTTGAGATTCGGAAATGATGAGGCGGTCATCGAAATGATCGAACGGATCTGTTTTCGCAAAGGCTGGTTGGGAGATACACTTGCAGATGGCGGCATCGCAGCTTCAGAAAAGATTGGTAAAAATTCCTTCGATTATCTTATTCAGGTCAAAGGAATGAGCAATCTGCATTCAGATGAAAGGGCGACTCCCGGGTTGGCACTTAATATTGCCACGGCATCAAGAGGTTCGGACCATTTAAGGAGCAGACCGGCCATTGACCTGTACCATTTGCCGCAAGAGGTCTTGAAGAAGATTTACGGCAGTCCGGTTGCCTATGACGGGCCGCTGAGCTCTGAGCATACGGAGTATATCGGCAAACCCTGGCAAGTTTTCTGGCACGAAAACTGTTATATGGGAGTGGATTGTCTCGGTATCTGCAAATATCATACAACTTTCTTGGGAGCCACGCTCCCTAATTTCGAGGATTGGTCAAAAGTGCTTTATTATAATACCGGTCTCGAAATGACTCCTGAGGAGATCTGGGACGTAGCCAGACGGTGTAACATGATTGAAAGAATCTTCAATCTGAGGGAAGGGCTGACGCGAGAAGATCTCAAGAAAGGCGATATGTTGAACCATCGTTATTTCGATGAACCCTGCAGAAGGGGAGCCATAGATGTCGTCGGTACAAAGATCGATAAGAAAAAATTTATCAAGATGATCGATGAATTATACGAGCACAAAGGTCTCGATAAAGACGGTGTTCCTACACCAGAGACCTTGCAAAGCCTCGGCTTGGAAAATGAACCGTCCCATTTGCTATAATTCAATCTGAGAGGAGGAAATAAATGGCTAAAGCGCTATATATAGATTACCAGAAATGCACAGGCTGCAGGCTGTGTGAGCTCGTGTGCGCAGTTTCACATGATGGAATATCCAATCCTGCAAGAAGCCGGATCAGAGTGATGAAATGGGAGGCAGAAGGTCTTTATATTCCCATGTCATGCCAGCAATGTGAGGATGCGCCTTGCAAGCTTGTCTGTCCGGTGAAGGCCATCTCTCGAGATGAAGAACTGGGGCGGGTATTTATTGACTACGATGTCTGCATAGGCTGCCGCGCATGTATTGGCGCATGCCCCTTCGGCGCAATGAGTTTTAACATCAAAGAAAAACAGGTCTTCAAGTGCGACCTCTGTGATGGCGATCCTCAGTGTGTCAGGTTCTGTGAAGTAAAGGCCGTCGATTTTATTGACGCGGATGAGGTGAGCATATTAAAGAAGAGAAATGCTGCGGAACGGGTATCCGTTGCGGGTAAAGAGGCCGCCGCTTTGGAGGCTCAGCTTTAGTTAATCGCCTTTTGCCTTGTCGCTTTATTTCAACAGCGTATGGAGGTTTTTGGTTAAATCAGAAACCTCCATATATTTACATTGCATACCTTGATGTTATCCTCCGGCCAGCATAAAGGTCAGATGAATTTCATCCCCGTCTTTAACCGCCTTTTTCAGTTCATCAGGGTAGGCGCTTTCATGGTTGACATAGACTTCAATAAGATTACGTAATTTACCATTTTTTTCAAAAAGCACATCCTGCATACCCGGATATGTCTCAACCAGGTTTTTCAGGCACTCTCCAACACTGTTGCCCGTAGTCTTGACGACTTCCTTCCCATCCGTAGATTGACGATGCGTTTTATGTATGTGTACCTTAATGCTCACGTTTTACCCCTTTCACATGGAATACGAACAATGGTCACAGTTCGGATTTTTCTTGATCTTGTATTCCGCAAAATTCATGGTCAAACCATCATAGACCAGCATCCTGTTCTCCAATAGATCACCGATTCCTATAATGAATTTAATAACCTCGGTGGCTTGAATCGATCCTATGACTGCAGGCGCCACTCCGATAACCGGGAATTTTTCTTCAGGTATGGGTCCCTTGTACATACAGCGGAGGCAAGCCGTTTTTCCGGGGATTATGGTCATGGCCCTTCCTTCAAAGCCCCTAACAGCGCCATGAAAAAATGGTATATTCATATCCAGCGCAGCCTTGTTCAACAAATATCTAGTTGGGAAATTATCCATTGCATCAACAATAAGATCAAAACCAGCCACAAGATGTGAAATATTCTTATCGGTTATGGTCTCACATGAGGTTTCTACGTTGATTGTCGGATTCAAATCGGCAAGTTTTGCCAGGGCAGAGCCAGCCTTTGTTTCGCCGATATCATCATTCCAATGTAACACTTGTCTGTTAAGATTACTTAAATCCACCCTGTCTTGATCAACGATCCGAATCGTCCCCACCCCGGCCGCCGCAAGATATATGGATATCGGGGAACCGAGTCCTCCGGCACCGGCAATAAAGGCCCGTGCATTCTTTAGCTTTTCTTGACCTTTCTGCCCAATCTCTTCCATCATTATTTGCCTGTCATATCGTTCCAGTTCATTTGCGGTAAGAATAGCCATGCTAACCTCCGGCGACGCCTTAGATAGTAAATAAGATTAATTGCCGCTAACCTGGGCATCCAGGCGAATACGATAAGATAATCACTTTGTTGAATTTAACAAAAAGTACTTTACAGTTCTGTCTTATTTATGAAAAATTCAGAATATCTAAAGTTATCTAGCATCAGAAAATTTTATATCTTATGTTATTTTAGTTCAAGGTAACAATTTATTGGTGATATCCTCGGTAGAAAGAATAAGGAAATGCCGGAATCGCGCTCTGGAAAACAAATGGCCATCATCGCCAGCTATTTCAATAATGAGACATATGGGCTCCTGGGTCCGCAAATGGCTGCCACGATTATCCAAGACCATCCGCCCTATGCGTGTATCGTAATAGCCGTCACGCGGGAAGATGACAAAGCGATTCTTAAAAAGGCCCTTGCAGATTATTTTGGAGCACAAAGGCCTATCATTGGGTTTTCCGCTCTGAGTGGTCGCGAAGATCTTTTTTCCTTGGCCAAAGAGCTGCGGAATGAAGGGGCTATCACCATACTTGCGGGGCCTCAAGCTGATGTAGATTTTTTAGGAGAGCAAGGCTGGCAAAATCACCCTCATCGGTTTAAAGGGCTTTCGGAAAACTTCAACTTCGCCCTGCACGGGCCCGCAGAGCAGGTGATCCACCTATTAGATCGTCTTGATGGAAATGACCGGTCGGAAATTCCTGGACTTTTGTATACAGATCGGGATGGCACCGTCATACAAAACCCCAAAAAAGACTGGAACGAGAGGTATCTCAGGAAGGTGCGATGGGATAACATATACACAATAGGAAAGAAAGGGATCGTCCCTTTAAATATCGGTACGGCGCAAGTGCTTCAGCACATCGGCTGCCCTTACGCAGCCCGGACAAAAGAGACTGAGATAGACTACCCTGTTTCTATTAGCGGAAGACAGGGACAACGAATCAAACTCATGTTAAGGGGTTGTAGCTTCTGCGATGTGGCAACGGACAAAGGATTTCACGGAAAACTGGATATAGAAACGGTGATCAGTCAAATACGTTGTCTCCCCGAGGCCCATGATGGCAGAAAGATACCCATTGAACTCATAAATGAAAACCCTCTCCCAGATCTCCCTGATTTGTTGAGAGAAGTCGATAAGCGGGGCATAAGACTTTCACAAGTCAATCTCACTTTAAGGGCTGACTGGTTCATCTTAGGGGTTCAATATTTCAGGGTGGCACTGCAAGTTGCAAGCAAGCTTGGAATCTATATACTTTTGAGTTCAATCGGGTTTGAATCATTTGACGACGCCATTTTGCGAAATCTTAATAAGGGCCTGAGCGTCGAAAAAAACCTGCATGCGATTCGTCTAATAAGGCAGCTAAAAGAGCAATTTCCTCACCAAATGGGATATTCAAGCAAGGAGGGAGCCGTCCATGGCTTCATACACCCCACTGCATGGGATACAAAAGAAATTTCCGCAAGAATTCAAAAAACCATTTATCTCTATGGTCTACAAAACGATATCTTGCCCGCACACAGCACCCCCCTTATTATCCATCATGCGTCAGGGTTGGGAGATTGGATAAGGGAGATTGAACTTAGAGAGGGACTTTGGTTTAAGAGATATGGTTCGATCATTGGCTGGTGGGAGGCACCGCATCGCTTCTGAACGAGAAAAAGGATTGAGGGCTGCCACTTAAAATTGATTTTGGCCTTTAGAATTGCTATGAACGATATCGAAATAATCTGGAACAGATAACACGTATTAATCAAGCCAAGGAGGTCGTGATGGGTCAGGATTTCAGTGGAAGACAGGCAAAGGATGTTATTTTTGTGGGCGCCTTGGTCGCCTTTTTATGCATTGGGTTTTGCTTTTTTTTGTTAACAGCCGTTTCTTTAAATGCCGCTGAAGCACAGGAAATGCCCGAGGAGATCGTCATAAATAATAAGGTTTACGAGACCGATCGGAAGGGATCCGTTCGGTTTTCACATTCAGACCATGCCGAGAGTTATGTTGACACCTGTGATGGGTGTCACCATGAATATAAGGACGGCGAAAACATCTGGGAGGAGGGACAATTTGTCAAGAAGTGTTTCACCTGTCACGATCCGTCAAAGAGCGAGGGAAGAGTCAAGAAGCTGAATATTGCCTACCACAAAAACTGCAAAGGTTGCCACAGAAAGCTTGCAAAGGAAGGGGGCACGGATGCCCCATACAGACAGTGCACGGATTGCCATGAAAAGCGATAATTGAGCGATCAAATGAGCCCCAACCTGACCATTCCGTAAAACAATTCTCTCTGGAGCCTCAAGGATGAAAAATCGAATAAATTTTTTCTCCAAATTGAATTTCTTGATTATTGTTTAGAACTAATTCTAGATCTCAGAGTTGACATCTAAGGATATCAACCAAATCTTTACCAAATGATAAAATTTTGGCCAGTTTAACCTAGATTAACTTTAATAACCCACTTAACTGTTCATTGACCAACCTAACAGCAAAGGAGATAAATGATGAAAAAATGGATTTTTATCGGAATCGGTGCAATTGTTGTGATTATCGCAATAATTGTGATTGTCGGACTTTCGAACCTTGGGCCCATCATTAAGCAGGCGGTCAACACCTATGGTCCAGAAATTACAAAGACGCAGTTGTCTGTGGACGATGTGGGAATTTCTATTTTTTCAGCAGAGGCCAAGATTAAAAAGTTCTTCTTGGGCAACCCCGAGGGATTTAAGACACCAAGTGCCATGAAAGTTGGTTCTGTTTTTGTGAATGTTGATGAGAAGTCTTTAAAAAACGCTACAATAGTGATTGACAGGATAGAGGTAAAAAGTCCTGAGATTACATATGAAAAAAAAGGAAAAACCGATAACTTCAATACGATTTTAAATAATGTGAAAGGATCAGCAGACTCGGGGAAGAGCTCGAAAAAAGAATCCGACGAACAAAGTGCAGGTAAAAAGCTTATCATCCGCAATTTTGTGGTAAAGAACGGAAAAGTTAATTTAGCTACCTCAATCTACGGACTCGGAGATAAAGAATTAAGTGTGCCTTTGCCGGACATCCATCTCAAAGATATCGGCCAAGAAAAGAAGGGCGCATCACCGGCTGAAGCCTTTCAGGAAATATTTGCAGCATTGTACGGGAAGATCACGTCTCCTGCTGTAACCGATGCCTTGAACCAGCAACTTCAGGCAATGGGGGCCAATTTGGACACTTTGGGAAAAGAAGCTGCAAAGCAAATAGAAGGTGTCACCCAAAAAGCAAAAGAGGTGACCGGGAGCTCTGAAAAGGTCCAAGAGGGCGTCAAAGATGTCGGCAAAAAAGTCAAGGGTATTTTGGGGAAAGATTAGTGGCCAGCCGGTAATTCAAATAATCAGATTGATGGTGGTAATTGGGTTTCTATTTGGAAATGAGCATTTTTTCCGATGAGCTAGGCCGCACAAGGGTTTGCGTCGAGGCGTACCTTGAGTACGTCGCAGGCGGAAAACCCGCGGAGAACGCAGCTCATCGGGGAAAGGGCCATTTCCATACGTAATCAAGGATGAATGGTAATTGACAGATAACGAGACTTTCTGAAGATTCTGGCTTTCATCGATGATTTGCTTTTTGTCAGCGTATCTTTCAGAGAGATAACATCTTTAATTCTTTTGCCGTCTATTTCTACAAAAATATCTCCGGTCTCGATACCGTCCTGCTCGGCACGGCTTCCTTTGCGTATGTTGGAAACCAGTACGCCCTGGCTTGACTCATAGGACATATATTTAGCCAACGAAGGGGTAAGATCCTGGAGGTTAAGCCCGTATTCATGCTCGCTCTCGGTTTGTTCTGCAATAGCGATCGCCATATCATCGAATAATTTCCTGGAGACGTATATCGGTGCATTAAACTTTAGGGCCATGACGATGGAGTCGCTGGGTCTGGCATCTATCTCGACCAGAGAGCCTTCCCGTTCAATTACGATATTCGCATAAAAGACGTTTTCTTTCAGTTTGGTAATCACAATATGGTGAATTGTTCCGTCGATTTTCTGGATAATCCGTTTGAGCAGATCGTGGGTGAGGGGGCGGAAGGGTTCAACCCCTTGTATCTCCGAATGCATGGCCCGTGCTTCAAAGAAGCCGATCCAAATAAAAAGTGCACGTTTCTCGCCAGAGTCAGAGAGAAGAACCACGGGCTGTTTGCTTTGCGGGTCTATGGTCAGGTTATGGATTTTTACTTTAATCAGGTCATCGGAATCGAAAGCAGCTGATGTAGTTCCAGCTGCCCTTGTCCCAATAAAAATTAAAACAGGGACAATAAGCCATAGGCCAATGATGGTAAAAATTCTTTTTGATTGAGTCTTTAACATTACATTCCGAACCTTTTTAATATTTTTCCTTAATTTAATTGTAGATTATGCCTGAAAGGCAGCTATGTCAACCTTCGATCCATCTCACATCTTATATCACATATCAGGTGAGTGGTGGTTCTGGGTTGGCATTGTCCACCGATGAATGCTGAGGATTGAAGATGGTTTCTCGTCCTCGTCGTGGTCCTCGTTCTCGCAACAAGAAAGTTTACTACTCAACATTCAATCTTTCCATTAATGCAAAAATCGCGCAGGAGTTCATACATCAATGAAAATAGTGGATTAGTTAATATATAACAGTTACTTAACTCAAAAAAATGCAGAGCCATTAAATTGTATTGGGAAGGATATTATCGAAAATTGTGTAATTTATTTCACATAATGAAGCTATAAGGGCTCCCTTCGGGAAACTTAACAGGGTGAACTCCGAACCAGTGAACGCCCGCAAGCCCAGATATCAGATTTTTGCTTTGGCCTAGCCTCAAATGGCCCTAAATCGCCTTCAAGGGAGTATCTTGCTTATCTGTTTTTTTCTTCTTTTCTCCCCAACGTTTGAATAGATCGTGTTCGATGCCCAAGTAATCAAATATCTTGCCGATCGACTGATCAATGAGATCTTCGATGGATTTGGGTTGGTGATAAAAGGAGGGTACCGGCGGCAGAATATGGGCTCCCATGTCTGCTGCCACTGTCATTAACCGGAGATGACCTTTGTGAAGCGGGGTTTCTCTGACCACGAGCACAAGCTTCCGCTTCTCTTTCAAGGTCACGTCAGCAGCCCGGACAATGAGGTTTTCATTATATGAATTGGCAATGCCGGATAAGGTCTTAATGGTACAAGGCACGACGACCATACCTTGGGTGATAAATGAACCGCTGGCCAGCGCTGCGGCCATATCCTTGTTGTCGTAGACGAAATCGGCGATCCTTTCGACATCGGTCGGCTTGTAAGATGTTTCGATTTCGAAATTTAATTTACCTGATTCCGAGATAATAAGATGGCTCTCATAATCCGTTTTCTTCAGCAGACTGAGCAACCTAACTCCATAGATCACACCGCTTGCACCTGATATTCCGACAACAATTCGTTTTGACATATGTTCCTCTTCTACTAAATCCTGCTATTTTTTTAATTAGATCATTTTGGATTTAAAGAATTTAGGTTTGCTGATAGTTAAGCGTCTTTTCCATGAGATGAAAATTCTGCTGCATACCGATCCAAAATCATTTCAACAAGGATTTCGCTGTTTCGAATCACACGCTGGATCCCTTCCGGCGGTAGATTATCCCAGTGAATTCCGGCGGTAACCACCACATTGGTTTTAAGCGCAGCCGCAAGAATCTCGGCAACAGCTTTGGCCAACTCGTCTTCCTTGTGGCCCACATAACAGAAAACCGAAGCGGTGGAACTGGTGATGGCAGGGTCCATGAGACTTGGCCGTGGCTGTGCCATGGCAACGGCTCCAATATGGGGTTTTTCACCCCCCCAGATAGCAACTAAAAGATCCTGACCGATCAATCTTACGCTGGCCGTGAGATCATATTCACTTTCACGGGTCTGAATCGTGAATTGCGGTTTATTCATTTACGATCAATTCGTGCCGTTACTCGGTATTTTCTTTTTTTTGTTTCTACTGCAATCGTTGCTATGTATTCTTCTTTTGAGTAAATATCTGATGAAAAAGTTCAACCGCCTCTTTACCGAATTCCGGAGTATTGAGATGCAAATCCACCTCATTAACGGGGATATTAGAGTTAAGTTTTTCTTTGAGCGCTTTGACAAAGGCTCGATCAGCTTCAGGACTAAAAAGGGGGCGGCCTTCTTTGTCAAGGGAGCTCCAGCCTTTAAGGGGAATGAGTACGGCGCAGGGAGCTTTGGAGCTGTTCAAGCGGTCGGCCACGATAGCGGCTATTTTTTCCAGCTCCTCCGCGCTGGTTCTCACCTCTATCCGCAGTTTGTCGATTACCGCCTGGGGTCTTTCCTTGTAGCGCTCCAACAGCTCGGGTTGTCCGCCGACACTCAACATATCCAGTCCCGAAGGTGCAACAACCTGAGGGATCCCGGTTTCACTGGCTGCCAGCAGCCGGTCGTCGCCGGCGGCGCAGTTGCCGCCCAGCAGTTCTTCACCGATTCCACGGCTCACCATGTCAATGACACCCTGGAACCAGCCTTCCCGGATAAGTTCGTCCATTGCTCGATCCCCGCGGCCCTGCGCGTGGCAAGGGACGGGGATGTAGCCTTTTTCCCGCAGATAGTGGATCGCCGGTTCAACGCTTCGCTCAGCAAAACCAAACGATGTTATGGCCACTACCGGCTGATCAAATTCAACTTTCCAGCCCGGAGAAATATCCACCATTCCGCAGATTGCTCCAACAGCATTTATCAGCTGGGTTTTAAGGATAGGATTTAGTTCCACCACATCTACCACCGTGTTGAGCATCGTGATATCCTTGGTGCCGACATATTTGCCGACGTATCTGGGATGGGCAGCCATGCTTGAAGCCATAAGTTTTGGCATCCCGAAAGGCAGAGATTGCATGATGCTCGTGGCAACCAGCGAAGCCGTTCCACCGCCCACGCCAAGGACACCGTGGACGTTGCCTTCGTCCAAAAGTCGGAGGACGATCTTTTTGGCACCGCGGATCTGGTTCTCGGTGGCTTTCTCCCGCTCTGAACGATACAGGCGGCGAACCTCCTTTACGTCCAGTCCGCCTTCGGCGGCGACCTCTTCGCAGGTAATGTCTCCCGGGAAAAAAGGTTCCTGTTCCATGCTGAAATCCAGCAGCAATGCATTGTGTCCGCGAGATTCAATTAGCTCCTTTACCATTTTAAATTCAGACCCGCGCGTGTCTAAATTAGCAATTATTAAGATTGTTTTTTTATCCATCTTTCGGGTTCCTGTTGCTTTCCTCAAATCTAAAATCCTAATTCAGACCACCTCTCTTGAATCTTTTTCACCATTTCCGGGTCGAGAGTAATTTGAGTGGGTTTCTCTTTCCAGTCATAGGGTATGGTTGCATCCAAAAGCAACCTGCCGGTTATATCCCTCTGGTCGATGGGCAGCGACGGATCCAACGGTGTCGATCGGCCCCGCTTGATGACCTGGGATCGATTGGGCTGAAACCTGAAGCTCAATGCGTACAACACGCGGGGAATATCCCATGCATCAATATCTTCATCCACAACGATAACCGTCTTAAGCCCGTAGGCGCCCATCTCGGTTGAGACAGCTGCAGTGAGCACCTGGTCGGCATGTCCGGGATACATCTGTTTCATGGAAATGATGGCTATCATCCGTCCGGATCCTTCCGGTGGGCAGTACACCGATTTTATTCCGGGTATTTTCATGGCCACAAGCTGTTGCCACAGGGTTGAGCCATAGGTAAGCGCCATGGTCATATGCGTATCCGTAACAGCCCGGCCGACAGTCGTTCCCCAGAAAATAGGATTGTTACGATAAGTAACACATTTTACGTCGATGTAGTTTCTGGGATCCGTACCGACACCCGAATAATACCCGGTGTATTCGCCGAAAGGACCTTCATCCATAAATTTGTCGGCATCCACTTCTCCTTCGACAACAACTTCAGCGGTGGCCGGCACCGGCAGATCATTGGTTTCAGCTTTGACGACTTCTATAGCTTCACCGCGGATGGATCCGGCCAGATCATATTCACTTTCAAAAGCAGAGACTCTGGCCGCACCCATTAGAAATAAGATCGGATCACAGCCTACGACAACGGCCACCGGCATGGGTTTTCCCATGGCCTGGTATTTTTTGAGCATAATATCGGAGTGTTTCCCCTTAATGAACTGGGTTCCCAGGTGATTTTTATCCAGTAATTGCAGCCGGTAAGTGCCGAGATTGATCCAGCCCGTATCCGGATCTTTGGTGAGAACAAAATGCGCGGTGCCAAAAAAACGTCCGCCATCCATGGGATAGAACTTGGGTGCCGGGAACTTGAACAAATCGATGTCATCCCCCATCATGATGTTTTCTTTGCAAGGGCCGGTATCTACCAATTTGGGGGGTATTTTCGTTTCATTTTTCTCCACCCATAACCGCATCAAATCGGTAAGATTCGACTCCAGGGGAGCACCCATAATTAATGCCAGCCTCTCGGTGGTGGTGCAGACACTGGTGATCACGGGTGAATCATAGTCTTTGACGTTTTCAAAAAGCAGCGCAGGGCCGCTTTTTTCCTCATTGAGCTTGGCAATATGTGATAATTCCAGGTTCCAATCCACCTCTGCGGTGATCCTGTGCAGCTGGCCGATTTCTTCTGCTTTTTCGATAAAATCCCTCATACTCTTCATTCGTATAATGTCCTCCTCTCCTAATTTGGTTTATTAAAAGATTTATTGCTAAAGTTTAACCCGGGATTTTTATACGCTTCATGGCCTGTTCCATTAACAACTGGCGGCCGGTTTTGCCTCCCATTTTTGACTCTGGTTTTCGCTGGCTCCATACCGTTTCCGGGCGAGCCTGCACAATAAAAATATTTTTTGGAAATGAAAAATCTCTATCAATGGCCCATTCAATGTCCATTGGCCGGCCGTAATGAGATTCAATCTGTTTTGCGACTTTGACCAATTCTTTTATTTCCCGGTCATCCAGGCAACACTGACACTGCATATCTTCATCTACATCGGTATTGACCACTTCACCTTTTTCAAGATCATAAACACATTCAATATGTTTGGTGGAGATGGAACGTTCATTGATTTCCATCATCACCTTATCGACGACAAACTTGTCGGGATTAACAGAACCAGACACAACGGTTTCACCTAACCCCCAGCTGCCTTCAATGACGACTTTGGATATATCGCCGTTAGTCGGGTTAATGGTAAACATCACGCCTGCTGCCCTTGAATTCACCATTTTCTGTATGCCAACACTAATGAGTACTTTTTCATGTTCGAAATTATTCCTGATGCGATAGGCAATGGCACGCGGGGTAAACAGGCTGGCCCAGCACTTTCTGACATTCTGGATGACCTTGTCGGTTCCCTCAACCCACAGGTACGTATCCTGTTGTCCTGCAAAGCTCGCGGTGGGGAGATCCTCGGCTGTTGCGCTGGATCGCACCGCCACGGGCACTATTTCAACCACGCATTGGTTACACAGTTGCGAATACCCGTCTCCTATTGCCTTTTGGATGTTTTCGGAAATGGGCGCCTTTTTAATTAATTCTTGTACTTCGGTGGCGGCGTTGTTCAATGCATTGACATCATCGGGGTTGAGATCAGTGAGAACGGTATAGATCTTATCTTTTATCTCTGCTTCCGTAATAAAAGCGAAATAGCTATCGGTGGTTACAGCAAATCCAGGGGGAACGCGAATGCCGGCTTTAATCATTTCTCCTAGGCTGGCGTTTTTACCGCCAACCATTGGAAGGGCGCTTTTATCCAGCTTCTCAAAGTTCAGGATGTAGTCCATCGTTTGACTCCTTCATCCTGAAACCCCTCCTGGGAAGGGATAGGGTTTCAGGATGGAAAGTTTAGGAAGTGCCTAAAATGAACTAATCCGCCTGAGGCGGACTAAAGCCCGCCCTGGCGCGACTTGTTTTTCAATTGGCACTATACTCGTAATTGTATGAAATTAGATCACTTCATACTTTAGAAAAACTTATCCTTTTCTTTCAACGATAGTAACCACTCCGGTGTCGCCATCAACCTTGAGAATATCTCCGGTTTTGATCACCTGTGTTGCCAATCCGGTACCGGTTACCGATGGCACACCGTATTCTCGACAAACAATCGCCGCATGACTGGTCAAGCCTCCGATATCGGTTACAGCTGCTTTAATCTTGGTGAATACCGGTGCCCAGGAGGGATTGGTGGAAGGACAAACCAGGATTTCACCCGGTTGCAAGTCAACAATGTCCTTAAGTAGTTTCAGTACACGCGCCGGACCTTCGATAACACCGGCGGATGAGGCAAACCCCTTAATCTCGGAGACATCCTCGGCCGCAGCCACATCAACACCTTTGAGCCATTCTTTGACCTTATCGGTGGTGATGCCCCAAAGCATGATGGTAAACGGTTCGGCAACTTCTTCGGGTGGAACACCCAGAGCCGGGATTGGATTCCATTCTTTGGCGGCATCCAGGATCTTTTTACGCTTTTCAGCTTTGTCTTTATAGTATTGACCTCTTAGCGGTATATCCACACCTAAGGCCCAACCGGTTACCAGTTCGGTGAGTAGTTCAGGAATTTCGTAGCGGTTAAACATAAAGATATCATCTACCTCATTGATCATCCCGTTTTTCACCAGCAACGTGCCGATTTCTCTAATTTTTTGAAACCAGATGGTGTGGAACCAATGCTCAACCCAGAAGAGATGATCTTCGGCATACCGGTAAATCGTTCTGATGGTGTTGTAGGCGTCTTCAAAGGATTTGCGGTCTTCATCAGTTTTGATTAATTTACGGTATTCGGCCACGATTTCATCTCTTTGTTTTTCGATTTCATCCATGGATCGCTCAATTTTTTCGCCGTTTTCCAGCCTTTCCACGTAGCCTTTGATGTACCCATAGGGAATGTCTAGATTCGTGTTCCAACTACCTTCATAATGAAACCAACCGCTGCCGCAGGATACATAAAACCATGGGTCTTTGGCTTTATCAAATTCTTCCAGCCATTGTTTTCCATCCGGCAATTTTTGAAGTTCAGCAAACTTCTGATCTGCAGACATGCCGGATTTGAGAACATCGGATACCTCGCGCATGGAGGTGGCCAAGCGGGCAAGCCGGCACAATTCTTCCTCCGGACGGAACATTGAAACATAAGCGCCGGCCACCATTTTTCCAATGGCGCTTTCACTGATTCCAGGAAAGAGCTTTCTGGCCACATCGGCGAACATGAGATAGGCCAAATAGGTCAGATTCAGCATTTCGAAATGGTATTGCCAGCCTTTGAACATGTGATTGACCAGCGTGTCAAACGCTTCAATTAGATCATAGGACACATAGCACCCAGTGGGGGCCGGTAAAACCTCTCCTTCGGAAACAAATTTGGGGAGTTCTGGCGGAATCTTGACCGCAGCCATTTCATCTCCCAGGGATCTAAATTTGTACAGCCATTTGTCCCAGAGCTCATCATAGTGTTCAAACACATAGAAAACTCGCTTTTCAAATAGCTGGGCTTTCTCCCCGATAACTTCCTCGGGCGGAGGCGGAATAGCGCAGATATACATATAAGGGCCCAACATTCGTTGCGCGATTCCCTGGGCCGGCGGGATACAAAATACCCTGGTGGTATACTGGGAAAGGGAAATCTGCCAGGCCTCCTGGAAGATCAGGTCAAGAGGCGGCATAGGTTCTGGAGCGTGAATTTTGTCCTGATACCAGAATTGAGCCTTTTCCCATTCGGCGCGGTCTTGGGAGAACAGGTAGTGAGTTGGATACATTTCTTCCCAGCCTTCAAGTTCCGGAGGGACCTGGAATTCATGCGGATCCGGAAATCTTCCTGTGTCTTCAGTCATTTTCATCCTCCTTATGGTTGTGGGTTAAGAAATATTTAGAAGAGCCGTCGGCGGCTCAGATAAAAAATGTAAAAACCGCAGGTCGAAGGAATATGTGATGGAATCGGAGAACGAAAATGTAATTCAGCGCCGTAAGACGAAAGAGCCATCGATCTGGATTCAGAAAAAAACAAAAGAATATTCAAAATTTATATGACCAAATAAAAAAAAACTGTCAATCCAATTTTATTTATGTTATCCATAAGTATTTTTTATGGTTGATTTCGAGACATAAGTTTTATTTAATATCATATGCTAAATTTTAATCAGCTTCGAGTTTTTTACTACGCGGCCAAAAAATTAAATTTTACAGCTGCGGCCAGCGCGCTTTTTATCACCCAGCCGGCAGTAACGGCCCAGGTGAAATCTTTTGAAGAGTTCTGCAACCTAAAACTATTTAAAAAAAGGGGGCGTAAGATTTATCTGACAGATGAAGGCAAAGCGCTCTTTGATTATGCTGATAAAATTTTCAAATATGAAAAGGAAATCGAAAATGTCATTGATGAAATGAAAGAGTTGAAACGCGGCGTTTTACGCCTTGGAACCACAAAGACGTATGCACGCTATTTTATGCCATTTTTGATTTCAAGCTTCCGTGAGGCCTATCCCCACCTTAAAATTCATCTGGATGAAGGCAGTTCCCGGGATATGATCTACAGTCTTGTTAATGTTAAAAACGAAGTTGCCGTAATCGCCAAAGTCGAAGATCATCCTGATGTCAGCTTTATTCCATTCAGCCGCGAGGAAATGGTGATTATCGTATCCACTGGACATCCTTTTGTCAGAAAAAAAGCAGTTACATTTCAACAGCTGGCACAAGAGCCATTTATTATGAAAGAAAATGGCTCCGGAACCCGAAAACTGGTAGAGGACTTATTCGCTCAAGATAACTGCGTGCCCAACGTATTAATGGAGACCAGTAATACCGAGTTCATCAAGCAATTGGTAATGCGCGGGGAAGGGGTTTCATTTTTGGTCAAGGAAGCGGTGGATGCAGAAATTAAGGAAGGTAAATTGACGACCATCCCCCTGAAAGGACGCAAGGTTTTTTTAGATGTGAGTATTGCCTATCTCAAAGACCAGGTTCTGTCGCCTTCTGCCAAGGCCTTTATAGATACATTGGGAAGCTTAAAACCTGAGGATATGCATCCTATGGGAATCGGTGCTCTAATGGCGAAAATGCTGGCTCAGCGGAAGTAACGGATACAGACAACAGAGTCTGTTGATTGCGGAATGTGGATTTCGAATTGCAGATTTAACCTGTTTGGTTCCGGCTTATCCAGGATAGGAATTAAAGAAGGAAAATATCTTATGGTTCGAGATTGGGAAATTTTAAACCGCGAGCTCTTGAACGATTTTGGAATTGTTCAGATTTACAAAAAACAAGCCCGCTCACCAAGAACAGGCGATGTCAGAGATATACTTTCGATCGATTTTCCGGATTGGGTGCTGGTTTTGGCGCTTACACCCGAAAAAGAGGTTGTGATGGTACGTCAATATCGGCACGGCACTGAACAAACTCACCTGGAGCTGCCGGGTGGATTGGTGGATCCGTCAGATTCTTCGCCGGCATTGGCCGCAGAGCGGGAGTTACTGGAGGAGACCGGCTATCAATCCGCTGAATTTGCACTGATCGGTGAGTGCTATCCCCAGCCCGCCGTGCTGAGCAATAAGTGTTTTTTTTATTTCGCGAAAGATGCCGAAAACGTGCAGGAGCCTGAATTTGATAAGGGAGAAGATATAGAGATTTTAAAAGTACCTGTGGAAGAGATTCCTTCTAAAGTTGAAAATAATGAAATTAATCATGGTATGGTTTTGTTGACTTTTTATTATTACTGGATGAATCAGGGGAGAGGGGATTAAGTTCCAGAGGGCTATTAGATGATTGTGTTGATTGGTCGAGGCTGAAACTGCAAACAGATTTTAATTGACACCTATGACGTCTTTCTCTAAATTTTTTGATATCGAAAGTTATATGGCTCTGTTTTTGAAAAGATACAGAGACTTCCACGTACATTTTCCATTGGTCTTGTAGTGAAGACCTATGTTTTGAGATGACACGAATTCCAAAAAAAACGGTGCTTTGCGAGATACGGTTCGAGAGATTTATGACTTTATACAGGAAAACCTATATCTGACTCGGCCCGATATTGAGATCAACGGGGTCCAATTCAATTCTGCTTTACTGATGAGCCTATTGACAGGTATTTGTCAAGGCAAGGAACTCATCATCGGAGAGCCTGGCTTAGGCAAAACTACCTCGGCGGAGTACGTTTGTTCCCTCCTGTATCGATTCCCCCTGGGGATGATTTGGGGCAGCGAGGTCTCTGGACATCCTGAGCAAACCGAAGAAAAGATTATCGGACGACCTGATCTGGGAAAACTCAATTAGGGAGAAGAATTGGTGGTATGGTCCAACTTTGCGCTGCTGCCCATCAAAATTGTCGACGAAATCAACCGGCTCCCCGAGACAAAACAAAGCATCATATTAGACGGCGTTGACCGCGGCAACTGGGAATATCTCAATGACGCTGTCATCAACCGGGAATATTGTCTTTTCGCCACCGCAAACTATCAGGATCGGGCGACTCACACGATTATTGCGCCTCTCATAGATCGTTTCGACGTTATGGTGGAATCCAAACATCCGGGTCCCAATCTGGCCTATGCTATCGGGACTCAGGGCGCCAAAGGCGAGCTCCTTCGGCATGAGACGCTGGAAGAGCAATTTAAGCGTGCTCTAATGGAAAGGATCCCCTATCGTAAGCGCCTGGAGCATATCGCCGAGCTCTGTGATCGATTCGGAGAAGAATTGGCCCGCGATTCCGGGATTCAATCCCTTTCGCGTGAAGATCGAGACTCGATCCGATCCCAGATGGAGACCATCCGATCTACTGGGAAATCAGCAAGGATCTGGGAAAGGAGGTTCTCGAGACGTGAAGAACCCATTTCGAGATTTTCATGCGGTTGACTATCAGAAGAAAGAGATCCCTTTGGAGCGCATTGTGCGAGCCAAGCAAAAGGTCATGGAGCATATATTAGACAGGTATCTTCACATAATGGAAACGGAAGCAAAGGACTTCGTCTGGCTGGTGGAGCACAGCCGTGTGTTCAAAACTTACAATACGGCCGTCAAGCGCATCCAAGGACTTCGTTACGATCAGGACGACATCGAAGAGTTCTGCGGCGAAAACGAGGTGGTGATTATCGCTAAAGCTGAACAAAATCCTGATATCGCTTTCATTCCCTTCAGCCGCGAAGAAGTGGTCCTTCTGCTATCCCCGGATCACCGCCTGGCAACAGAAACGACCGTAGATTTTGAACAATTGGCCGAAGAACCTATTATTATGAAAGACAAGGGGTCGGGAACACGCCGATTGATAGATGAATTATTTGCTCAAAAGAATTGCACACCAAATGTTTTGATGGAAACAGGCGATGCGGAAATCATTAAACTGCTTGTTCGGCATGGAGAAGGGATTTCTTTTCTGGTGAGAGAGGCCGTTGCCATCGAACTTAAAGAGGGGCAATTGGCCACGGTCCCCATCAAAGAGCACAATATCTTTTTAGATGTGAGCATTGCCTACCTAAAAAACCAACCGCTGTCGCCTCCTGCCCAAGCCTTTCTTGAAAGTTTGGAAAAAATACGAACAAAGGAAATGCGTTTTCAGGGAATGGGCGCTCTAATGGAAAAAATGCTTGCGCAACAATGATGTTTATCCCGTCACAGGGTGTCCTTCGGCATAGCTTTTAACCTTATACACTTTACAATGAAACGTTCGCAACGGCCAGGATCCTAAAGCCTCATCGCATTCCTCCTCTTCGCTGGAGGTGCAGACGTTGATATTGGACACCCATACGCCGTGCAGCCAGGGTTCCTCCCCCGGCATCTCAGGATACCACCACCCATGCTGGCCGTGCACCACGCGCGGATCAATGCCCTCGAATATTTGGACTTTTTGCATCACACGGCCGTGCCGCGTCTCGATCCAGGCCCAATCCCCATCGGCAAGTCCCAGTTTTTTTGCCGTATCCGGATGCAACTGCATAGTAGCCCACGGGTATCGCTTGCGCAGCGTTTCGATCTGACGGTGCTCGGAGTGGAAAAAAGGATGGAAGCGACCGCCGGTGATCAGGATCTGTGGATAATCCTCAGCCAACTCCGGGGTTCGTGTAGGACTTTCCGGAGGCTCTTGATAGTAAGGGAGCGGATCGTAGCCCAGTTTCTCCATCACCGTAGAATACAGCTCAATCTTCCCCGTGGGGGTGCCGAAACCTATCTTTTCATATTTTTTATATTCCCATTTCTCGGGCTGCCATCTGCCCATCTTGACCAGTTCCCTGAACGTCAATCCCATGGGTGCCAGACGGTAATCATAATAGGCCTCTAAAGTTTTCCAGGGCCAGTACTCTTCTTGACCCAGCCGAATGCCCAACCCCCGCCAAAAATCGAAATCGGTGCGCCGGTCATGTTTGCCCGGAATCGTCGGCGGCACAGCTGCCTCACCGCCCACAATAACCGGGGTGGTGTTGTGGAAATTCCACAAAAAGTCGCGCTCCTGCCACATGGCACTCGGCAATACATAGTCCGCCAGCTGTGCACTGGGAGTCATGAAATAATCCACAACCACATAAAGATCCAAACTCTTCAACGCTTTGTGGACGAGCTTGGTATTGGGTATGGTGACCATGGGGTTTGAGGATAATGTGATCAGAGCGCGCACGGGGTAAGGATCGCTGTAGGCGATGGCTTTGTAAAGCGAGGGTGCGGGGGCCATACAGGTATAGCCGAACATATCACAGCGCTTACCCCATACGCGTTCCACGTTGCTCTGAACGAGCTCGTAGCCGGGCCAGGAGTAAAGTTTAAATTGTTTGCCCAAAATCTTTTCGCGCTGCTCTGGAGGCAGGACATCCGGCAGTTCAATCTCATGTTCGGTGATGAACGGCGCCGGGCCCAACAGCTCCTCCCCGCCTTGCACGTCCACGTTGCCGACAATGGCCGAGATAATGTGCCGGGCCGCAATCGCCCCGTAAGAATTCGGTTGATGGGCCACTCCCATACCTTCCATGGCACAGGACGGCTTTTCAGTGGCAAACATGCGCGCAGCCGCCTGGATCTGGTCCACAGGCACCCAGGTGATCTCGGCGACTTTATGCGGCGGATATTCTTTGGCCCGTTGCGCCAGCTCTTCAAAGCCATGGCACCATTTAGAGACGAACTCTTCATCGTAGAGATTCTCCTCGATGATGACATTGATCATGCTCATCAGCAGGGCGCAGTCGGTTCCCGGACGGAGCTGAAGCCATAAATCTGCCGCCTCGGCCGACTCAGAAAGACGGGGATCAATGACAATGAGTTTGGCTCCTTTTTTTTTGGCTGTCTCAATACCTTCCCAGATGGTCTGGTGGGAATGCGGTGGGTTGCGGCCGATGAGCATTACACACCGGGTATTTTGGAGTTTTTCAATGTGCATCCAATAGGGCCACCAGCCGAAAAGCGTCGTGGCCACCACGGCCGAATTGCCATGGCATATCTGGGCCTGGCCGCACTGGTTTGGACTGCCGAAAAGGTTAAGGAAACGCGAGTTGAGTTCTTCATACGTGCGGCTGGTGCCGGCGGTTACACCCAGAGTTTCAGCGCCATACTGATTTTTAAGTTTTTGCAATTTGGCGGCGATCTCATCAAGCGCTTCATCCCAGGTGATCTGCTGCCACTTGTTTTCGCCTTTATCGCCGACCCGTTTGAGCGGATAATTGAGGCGATCCGGATGGTAAAATCGTTCTAAATCAGGAGCCCATTTGCGGGGACATTTCTTAATGGGTGAGGTACTGACCTTGACAATCTGATTGTCTTCCACTTCAAGCTCGAGACGGCATCGAGGTTTGCATCGAAAACAGATCGTATGTTTGATTTCCTTAGCCATCTTTCTTCACCTCCTAAGCAAATTGAAACTTAAGATACTCATTTTATGATTTAGATGTGTGTTGATGTCAACTCATATGATATTATAAAATATATAAGTTTTGCTTAACTAACCTGAATTTTTTGTTATTGCCTTTTTAATTCTGGCGGGGGTCATCGGAAGCTCGTACAGGCGAACGCCGATAGCGTCGTAAACCGCATTGGCGATCACAGCGCCCATGGGTGTAATGGCCGGCTCCCCACACCCCTGCGGCGGTATGGCAGGATTGTCTACCAATACTGTCTCAATTTTGGGCAGCCAGGAAAAACGGGGCAGTTCATAGGTGTCAAAGTTTTCATCGATGATTTTACCACCTCTGAAACGAATCTCTTCGCGCAAAACATAACCCAGTCCCATGATAATGCAGCCTTCAATCTGCAATCGGACGCCGTCAGGGTTGATCACCTCACCCGTATCCTGCGCGCACACAACCCTTTGTACCCCTATCACCCCGGATTTCTCATCGACCTTGACTTCGGCCATGGTAGCGACGTAGGTGCCTTTGTAATCCGTACAGGCCATGCCAAAACCCCTTTTAGTGGGCGCCTTGGCAAACCGGTGTCCGAACTTTTCGGCGGCGGCCTGAAGTACGATGCGCATGCGCTTATCCGTCAAATGGCTGAGACGAAACGTCAGCGGATCCATACCCGCTGCTGCGGCCATGATGTCGATCTGTGATTCCATGGCGAAGACGTTGGAGTTGCTGCCGGGACCCCGCCAGGCGCCGACAGCAAAAGGGTGAGCCTGGCTGCCGCCACCCATCCAACCCCCGCGGGCCGCAACCCGCTGGTTGGCAATGTCATAAAAAGGTTCCGAGCTTCTTGAACCCGCAAAATAATTATCATAATCCCAGTAAACGATGCGATGATCACGGTCCAGACCGGATCTTACTTTGATAACCGCGGCGGGTCGAAAGGTGTCATAAAAAAACTCCTCTTTACGCGTCCAGGCAACCTGCACCGGTTTTCCCGCCAGCCGGGCCAGCCGGGCGGCTTCGATTACCTGCTGATTGCGGGTTTTGCCGCCGAAGCCCCCTCCCACAAAAGGCGTGATCACGCGCACGTCACGGGGCGCAAGCCCCAGCTTGCGAGCCACCTCCTGCTGCGCCCAGAACGGCGTCTGGGTGGAAGCCCAGACCGTCGCCTTTTGGCCTTCAATCTGCACCACAGCCGTATGGGGTTCCATGGGAGCATGAGCGACGTAATGATTCAAATACAAGGATTCGAATGTATGTGCGGCAAGATTCCGCCCGGTTTCGATGTTGCCGTTTTGCGTTATGATTTCCGCGGGCGGAGCAGAATGCAGAAGATGATCGAATATGGTGCGATTATCCACTTTCGGTTCCGGTTGCTCCCATTCGACTATTATTTTATCCAGGGCTTTTTGGGCCTCGTCCGGATATTTATGGAGCGTGGCAATCAGATCCCCGTCCCGGATGACTTTAACGCCGCTTACTTTTTTGGCATGCTCCAGATTTACACTTCTCAGAATTGCGTCATGGGCCGGCGGCCGCAGAATTTTGGCATACATCATTCCGGGCAAACGGATGTCCCCTGAGAAGCGGGCTTCACCGGTCACCTTTTGCCGCGCATCGATGCGGCCGGTTGCTTTTCCAGAAATGGTGTGGCGGGAAGCAGGCAGGGGAGAAACGCTTTGTTTCAAATCACGTTCGATTATTTTTCCTTCGGTGAGTTGTGCGTACGGCACGCTCCGGTTCGTATTTTGTGAATCGATGACTTGCCCGTTATTGATATTCAACTGTTGCGGCGGAACCCTCAGTTTCTCGGCAGCCATTTGAATCAGAACCGCCCGTGCTTCGGCCGCAGCCTGCCGCAGGGTCGCACCAAAATATTTTGTACTCAGAGAGCCGAAGGTACCCCTGTCATACGGGCATAGCAGCGTGTCGCCCATAACCATGTCCACCGACGCCAGCGTTACGCCGAGCTCGTCCGCCAGCATCTGGGCCAGCGAGGTGATAACCCCCTGGCCCATTTCAATCTTACCGGTAAAACACGTGACCCGGCCGTCTGCGCCGATTCTAAGAAACGCATTGAAGTCCGTCGGCTTCTGCGCCCAGGACGAAGGATCTCCGACAGATACATAAACAGCGATACCGCCTCCCAACAAGCCCATGCGCTTGAGAAATTCCCGGCGAGTCATCTGCGAAGAGATTGCCGGATGAGGGTGGGGCGGTTTCACATATTTTTCGTTTTTCATCCTTGTTTTCCTTCTTTCATGTGTTTCGCGGCGGTTTGAACGGCCTGGACAATTCTGACATGCGATCCGCAGCGGCACAGGTTGTCATCCATGGATGCGATGATCTCATCTTGCGTCGGCTGTGGGTTTTCGGCTAAAAAACTGTACGCTTTCAAAATCAGCCCTGGCGTGCAAAAGCCGCACTGCAGGGCATCATGATAAACAAATGCCTGCTGGATCGGGTGTAGCTTTCCATTTTGGGCCAGGCCTTCGACCGTAACGACCTCTGCGCCGTTCACAGCCTTGACTGGGGTTTGACAGGACAACACCGCCTCCTCGTTGACAAGCACCGTGCAGGCACCGCACAACCCCTCGCCGCAGCCATATTTGACCCCTGTCAATTCCAGATCTGTGCGCAATATCCACAGGAGCATGCGTTCTTCATCGACCTCCAAGGCAACGGGCTTGCCGTTCAGTTTGAATTGAATGGTTGCCATCATATCAATCTCCTTCTGTCCCTCCGGACCGAAACCGAAAAACTGCGAGATGGAATTGTAATTTCGCTTCCAAATCTCACAACTAATTAAATTAATACACTATATGAATCAAATCGAGCTATCAATGCGAGAAGTTCAATAAAAATGTGTTTATGAAATTATTAGTAAAAATTGGCCAATATGGGTTGATATAAATTTACGCCGAAGTTTTTAAAATGCGGATCGCATTTCGAAAGCAAGAGGAATGAAACTTTTTTCTTCAGGTGTTTTCTTTCTTCGTCCAGGGTATCAAAGTTGCCGCCACCCTTGGAAATGATCAGGTCGGATCGGCGCAGCAAATCTTTTACTTCATTCGAACACCTGCTCAAGATGGTACCCGGCAGGGGGCCATCAATGCCATTTTCAATCACCCTTACGATCTTATCCATACCCACTGACTCTGCTTCCCTCAAGGTCGCGTCATTCAGCGTGGCAAGGCTTCTCACCACAAATACGATTTCAAGTTTATACAATTTTTTTATGGTTTCGATGAGTAATTTGTCGAACACAATCTCTCCGGCGTTGTCTCCAAAATATAGCAGGCGTTTACTTGCTTGCAATTGGTGCTTGAACTTTGAATAATTCTCATTGGAAAGCGGTGCAACAATTCTATCTTTTATTGAATTTTCAATTGTTAACGCGGTGTCGGCCACCATAAAATCAAGTGAATTCCCAAGTATGGCAAGCTTCACTGCCGGGAAAAGTGGATCGGAATCCCCCTTCACCATCTTTTCCAGGAAAGGATACAGCGCCATGACTTTCTTATTTTGATTTGATTTTTCTAAATAAAAAGGGTCGGGAGTATCCATTCGCTTTACAATTTTTCTCCATACATCTTCAATGATCTCAGGGCTGGTGATATCCCAGACGAGTCCGCGTAAAGCAGGGTTTTCTAATATGTTGGAATACAGTTCTTTAACTGAATCCTCATCTAAGGGGAGTTTTCTGAGAGACGATATTGTCATCTTTAGTATGCAGGGAATACAGTCTGGTCTGAGTAACATAATTAAACTTCTCGGAAATTCTATAACTTGTTGAGGATAAAGAGCTGTTTACGAAGCCTAAGTTCTTATCCCTGTTGTTTGTTTCGCACCATTTCATCCATCACTTTTGCTGCAATCTCACCAAATACTGCATCGTTGATGTGGTGATCCACTTCTTGGATTTCGATCTGGGGATTGAGCAATTGTTTTAACCTTTGAGTGAATAACTGGTTCATATCTGGATCATATAAGGATCCGCCCTCCCGGTCGGCTTCGGACCAGCCTTTGATTGGAATAAGAACTTTGATGTCGGTCGGGCCCTGGTTCAGCTTTGCCGACAATTGCTCGGCCAACAGCGTGGTTTCTTCAACGTTGAGCCTGATGGCAGAGCGAAAGTCATAAAAAAAGATTTTACGATCTTTGTATTGATCGGGAACGTCATGACGCGTAAACTCGAGCACCGCGCAATCCAGTCCCCCGGGCACAATCAGGCGGGGGAGAAATCGGCCCGGAACCGGTTGAAAGCGTTCGGGACCGATTCCTCCGCAGTACCCATCTTTTAGATCATCGGCCAGTTCGTGAGTGGCCAGATCCAGGATACCGTCAAAATATCCTTCTACTGCCAACTCTTCCATCGCCATGCCCCCGGTACCATTGGCATGAAACGCGACGACTTCGTATCCAAGATCTTCCAAAGCGTATTTAGTGGCTTCAGCTCCCTCAGTGATAAATCCGAAAAAGGGCAGGGCAATACGTTTTTTGGACTCTTGAGGCCTCCAGTGGCTTTGCACCATACCACAAATGCCGGCAGCGGCGTGGTCCAGAATGATGCCGGAGACACTGTTGACTCCCAGTAGATCCGCCACGCTGTGAATCATCGCTATGTCTTTGGTGCCTACGGTGTTGGTCATATCGCGAGAGGCCACCGTGGATATCATAACTTTAGGAACACCCAAAGGTAGTTCATGCATAATGCGGGTGCATAGATGGGTTCCTGTTCCACCGCCGGCGGATATGATCCCGCATATTTCGCCATCATTGTGCAGTTGTTTAATTTGCGTTTTAGCTTCTTCAATCATGGCATAAATGGCTTCATCTCTGCTTTCGTAATTCAACTTTCCGTTGTTATGCATCAATTCATACAAGTCTATGGATACCGGTGAAGGGGAGGGGCCCTTTGTTCCCACATTGATCGTTAAGACAGGCAAACCGTTTTGTTCAATGCGAACTTTGAGAAAAAAATGTTCTTCAGCTTTTGAGTCGAAGGTACCGACGACGGCGATGGCAGCATTCTTCTTCATTGTGAATCCTTGAGGTTCTGATAGTTTTTTTTGTAGAATCCGAATTTAATCGCACCTTAGTATAATATGATCAGTGCTGTAAACCGTAAAATGTTTTAAATTTGAAACCAGCGTTGTTTTATTTCCCAATATTGTATAGAAGTGGTTTTAAAACCTCAGATCGCGTTCGAGAGCAAGGCGCCGGCCGATGAAAAAGCGCAGCATACATGGGAGTATGTGAGCATTTTGAAGAGGCCTGCAACGCAGCTATCGGATGCTAGATGGGGTTTTGAAACCACTTCTAGGCTTAGTTATGGACTCTTACATAGAGCAAAACTTCAAGGCATAAAATATAATCAGGTTTTCCTTGGTTCACGTGTTTCTCAACCCCCAATCAATATTATGAACTAATGAAACAATGGCTTAAGATTGAGAGAATACCGGGTCTGCTGGCATCTTCCTATGAGAAGGCCACCCGATTGGCAATTGATATCTACTACCGTAAGGTGGCTGAGGAAATCCTATCAAGTTTTAAAAAAGGCCTAATCCTGGATTTGGGCACCGGTCCGGGTTATTTGCCGATTGAAATAGCAAAAAGATCCACAGATATAAAAATTGTCGGCATTGATTTAAGCCGCAATTTAATTCAAATGGCTAGGCAAAACGCACTAAGCTCTGGATTTGGCGATAGATTAGATTTTCAGGTTGGAAATTCCGCCAAATTGCGTTTCGATGATGCCACCTTTGATATGGTGCTCAGTACCGGTATGCTTCACTCTTTGAGAGATCCCGTGAAGGTTTTCAGAGAAATATTTCGTGTTCTGAAAAGAGGCGGAGAAGCGTGGATATATGATCCGGCAAAAGTCGCATCGTATATTGACCGAAATAAATGGAAAGCATCACTTACTATTCGTGAACGGTTTTACTTTGGGATTTTTAAGCTGCTGGGCTTGCATAAACCCATTGCAACATATCATCGAAACCAGGTGATACCGATAATTGAAGCTGCCAATTTTAAAACGTACTGGGTTGAGGAAAAAGATAATGAAATCCGAATCAAGCTGCGAAAATAAATGCCGGAGACAAAAGCCTCTAATCTTTTAAAATCATCTATGTTGTTTTGGTTTTTTTGGTGTGGTAACAATTCATTTTAAGATCACTTTTAACTTTTCCGGGTTGTCCGCCTCTGGCGTGATTTATCCGGGTTAGGAAACAGCAACGAAAATGACGAGGAATAAGATTGGTTATGCACAGCTATCAACAAATATATGAATTTGGCGCATCCGCAGGTGCCTTTGAAGGATATGTTTATCACAAAAAGAGGGACGATGTGGATGTGGATGCATTAGCAAATTGGGTTGGCAATCTTGTTGGTGCTTATGCGCAATTGCCTTCTGATGTTCGCAATGAATTTCAAACCTCATGCGACCAGACATTGGGTAGAGCCACAAGATCTGTTGCTTCCCTTTTAAGTGAAGATCACAATATCGTCATCCAACTAAAATCAATGGTGAAAGGAGAGTTGCCAGATTCACCGGATGATTTCCAAAAAAGGAAGTGGTTTGCAAAATAGTGTTTAGTATTTGGATGAAATCATTCGTAACTGGAACAAGCACCAAACACCAAACACGAAACACCTATCACTTTTATCACATGAGCGAAAAATCAGTATACCTGAATCGCAGTTTACTAGATAGCCTATCATTACTTGAGGTTACAGATGAGCAACAGATGGTCAATTTCAGGAAAAATTGTCAGCGGGGTGAAGCAGGGGGCTTTTTTTACCCAGTTGGATTGGTTCCAAAAGCAGTGCTTTGAGAAACTGGGTTACAAACCGTATCCCGGAACCCTTAACCTTGAGATATCAGGTGAGGATATTTCAAAAGTTGAGTTTCTTGAACAAAACGCAAGCATAGAGTTTATACCTCCGGATTCGACGTTTTGCTCGGGCAAGGCGCATCCTGTGGTAGTGGAAGGCCTGCGTGCAGCCATTGTTATGCCTGCCGAGGAAGTGAGAGTCCATGGTAATAATATTATAGAATTAATCTCTGATCTCAGACTTAAAGATGCCCTGAAGTTAAATGATGGAGCTACAATAACTGTAAGCATAAATGATCCTTAGAAGTTGAAAAGCGATGATTAATTCCACAACGGACAACTGATGACGGACAACGGACAAGATTGAGAGGTCAGCTTGATTACCGACAGCACTAAATTGCGAGTAGATGCGGTGATATTTGATTTGGATGGTACCCTTATCGATTCTATCGGCATTTATTATAAGATCATAGATTTTGTTTTTGAAAAACTTAATTTGCCTCCGGTTCCAAGAGAAACAATATTGGAAGCTGTAAAAGACGGGGATTTTGACTGGGACTGTGTACTTCCGGAACATATGAAAGATCGCAAAGATGAGTTAATTGCCAGAGCCCTTAAAATCATCTATGATATTTATCCCCAGATGTTTGGAAAGGACTTAAGACTGATACCGGGAGCAGATTTGATCTTAAAGGAGATATCTTCGGATGGCATGAAAATTGGAATTGTTACCTCTACCCCTCGGCAAGGCATGGTATATAAACTGCAACCGTTAATAAATGCCGGGGTTGAAAAGTTATTTGAAGTTATTGTTACTGCGGACGATGTAAAGAATAAAAAGCCGGCACCTGAACCGCTGGTCGAATGCGGACGAAGGCTTCAAGTTGATCTAAATCGGAGTGTCTATGTGGGCGATACCCGTATCGATATAAAAGCCGGCAAAGCGGCTGGAATGAGAACCATTGGTGTTTTGACTGGATTCGATGACTATGCATCGCTACAAAAGGAGAAGCCGGATGCCATTATTCATAGTGTCATGGATCTGCTGGAAACCATAATCATCAATTCGAATTGATAACAAAAATCATAAAGAAAAATAAGCCCACCAAATTTTGGAGGAAGGCACGTTATGTTTCAATTTTGGGCAGCTCCTATTTTGTTCGATTAGCTGGAGAAAACCAAAATAGATGGTAGGGGATTTAGAGAAAATGTACTTGCAATTTATATTACCTCATATTCAGCTAAAGGGCAGGGGCGGAGCTCAATTTCGGTGGGCGAAGGTGACCGGACAGTCGCCACTCGATGAGTTGAATCAGTCTCGTCATAATAAAATTTAATAAGAGGTAGAAACTACCGGCAACAATGAATGCTTCCAAGGGACGGTAGTTTTCGGCCATAATCGTATTGGCAACGCCGGTCATTTCCATAATAGTAATCGTGCTTGCCAAGGATGTGGCTTTTACCATTAAGATGACTTCATTTCCATATGCGGGAAGCGCCTGTCTTATGGCAATGGGGAAAATGATGCGACGAAATAGAAGAAACCCGGACATACCGACGGCTCTGGCCGCCTCCACTTCTCCCCACGACACAGATTCCAATCCACCTCGGATGATTTCACTACCGTAGGCTGTGGTGTTTAGAGTTAAGGCAATGATGGCACACCAAAACGGGCTCTTCAAAATGCTCCAAAAAATACTCTGTCGTACGAACTCAAATTGTCCAATACCGTAATAAATCAAGAAGATCTGCACCAGCAACGGTGTTCCGCGCATTACAAATACGTAGGCTTTGATGGGAGTCACGAGCAGGGGAATTTTTGAACGACGCAGCAGAGCCGCGATGATAGCAAGCACAAACCCCATGGACAGAGAAAGCGTTACCAAAAGCACTGTCAGGCGCGAGCCGCTTAAGATTTGCGGAATGCTATCTAGCATGAGATCGAAATCCATTTTAAGCACTCCTCACACCACGGCTGGCCCAGCTTTCCGCACGCCGAAACCCGTAACTTGAAAAAGTTGTCAGAAAGAGGAACAGGCAAGCGGCAAGGGTATAGAAGATAAATGGCATCTGACTCGATCCTGCCGCAACATACGCCTGACGCATTATCTCCACCAAACCGGTGACAGACACCAGTGCGGTTTCTTTCAGCGCGCTTAACCAGCAGTTACCGAGGCCCGGAAGCGCCAGGCGCAGAACCTGAGGTACGAGAATCCGGCGAAAAAGAAGCCAGTCGCTCATACCAACCGCATGGGCCGCCTCAATTTGTCCCTTGGGTATGGCCAGTGCGGCACCTCGAAATACTTCCGTCTGATAGGCACCATTTATCAGGCTGATGGCAGCCACACCCGCGCTAAATGCATTCACCTCAATATAACCGTGATATCCGAATATCCGGGCTAGATACATCACGGCACCGCTGCCACCGAAGAAGAGAAGGTAGATAATCAACAGCTCCGGCACACCGCGCGCAACCGTTGTATAAAAATCGAAAATAATTCGAATAAATCGGAAACGGGACAGTTTGGCTGTCGCGCCGATGGTTCCGATGATGAGGGCCAGGGCGAAGGCGCACACGGCAACCGTCAAGGTCATCAGTGTGGCCATCGCCATTTCATCTCCCCAACCGGTATTTCCAAAGCTGAGCAGACCCATGCAAAATCTTCATGAAAGCTAGAAAGTGAATTCGATTATTTAGGTGAATTATCGAACCCGAACCATTTGATAGCCAGCTTTTCTAGTGTTCCGTCTTCGCGAAGCGATTTAAGCGCTATATCAAAAATAGCCTTGAGCTCCGGATCCTCTTTGCGGACGCCAATACCGTTACCCAAACCGAATATGTCACCGGTCCAGGCCGGACCAAACAAAGCCAGATCTTTGCCCTGCTCCTTTTTCATGATGGGAACCCAGTAAGACAGAGATCCTTCTGCCGCATCGATACGGCCTGCGGTGAGATCCAACAATACATTTTCCTGTGAATCGTATTTGCGGATGGTGGCGACCTCTTTAAAATACGTATCAAGAAAGTTCGAATGGGTAGTGGTTGTCTGAACTCCGATGACCTTGCCTTTGAGGAGTTTGAGTAATTGGTCGATCACGTTTTGTTCGTCTGCGCTGATCTCGTTGAGGGTAACCCGATCGGGTGAGCTTTTGAACTTGGCCAAGGGACTTGATTTTATGGTGGCAAAAGAACCCGGGGTTTTGGCGTAAGGACCTGCAAAGTCAATGACTTCCATCCGTTTATGGGTCGCCTGCATGCCTGCAATGATACAGTCATATTTTCCGGCCGTAAGCCCCGGAATGATTCCTTTCCAGGCATGGGCAGTGATTTCGCACTCAAGGCCGGATCGTTTGCAAACCTCGTTGATTACATCAATATCAAAACCATATAGTTTGCCGGACGGATCGGTGGCGTTCCATGGAGGATATGCACCCTCGGTGGCCACCCGCACTTTTTTCCATTCTTTGGCGGTGCTTATGCCTGCAAAGCCCAAAATCATTACCATTACCACAACCGTTGATGATAAAAGTACTCTTTTCATGCTTTACCTCCCTTTGTTGGTTTTTGGTTTCAGCCAATGCTTAGAAGGTCCTCCTTAAATTATCCGAATTCACGTGCCAAAAACTCCCGGCAGCGCTCGGAATCAGGATTAACCAATACTTTTTCAGGGGGACCTTCCTCCTCTATCGTGCCCGAGTTTAAAAAGACCACATGAGAAGAAACATTTCGCGCAAAAGCAATTTCGTGGGTAACAATAATCATGGTCCTTCCTTCCTGGGCTAATCGTTGGATGACCTGCAGCACTTCTCCAATCAGCTCAGGATCTAACGCAGAGGTGGGTTCATCGAAAAGCAGCACCTGAGGATGACATGCCAGGGCCCGGGCAATGGCCGCCCGCTGCTGTTGGCCGCCGGATAGATGACTGGGATAATGATCTCGCTTGTCGGAGATGCCGACTTTGGCGAGAAGTTCTTCTGCTTCGGCGATGACTTCTTTTTTGGGACGCTTTTGGACATAAATGGGGGCTTCGACCACATTTTCCAAAACGGTCATATGAAACCAGAGATTAAAGCTCTGAAAAACCATGCCCAATTTAGATCGCAGGCGGTCGATCTGCTTGCGATCAGCAGGCGCCACAGTGCCGTCCCGCCTTTTTTTTGTGCGGATGAGCTCGCCTTGAAGCAAGACTTGACCTGCATCGGGCACCTCGAGGAAATTGATGCACCGTAGCAAGGTGCTTTTCCCGGAACCGCTTGATCCGATGATACTGATCACATCCCCTTCATGGGCAGCTAAGGACACACCCCGGAGCACCTCAAGCTGACCAAAACGCTTGTACAGGTCCTTGATTTCCAGGGCGACGGTCTGGTTTGGTTTGCCTGTTATTTCCATAAATTTATCCCCTAGTGCGGTCATCGAAGAACAAGTATGTTTTATGGAAAATCGTCATCAGTCAACTCATAATGGTTAGCGAACCTGATACGGCATGCGGACCTCCAGGGCCTGCACAGGACAATCTATTTCGCAAGGCAAGCAAAACCAACAAGTTTTATTAATCTCGATTGAACGCCCGCAACTCAAGCAGCGCTCAGCTTCTATTTTAGCCTTCTCGGCCGTAAGCCCCATTTCTGTCTCTAGTGTCAGACCGCCCTCTTGTAGGTCCAGGCGGTTCGCTTCTTCCCGTGGTCCTCCCTTTGCGCGGGCAAGATCGGATTCATATTCTTTTATGTTACCATCGCTCCAAAAATCCCGGCCCCATCGCAGAGCTATACCGCTGAGGTATCGGTCTGCCGAAAGGGCTGCCTCCTTACCTGAGGCCATGGCCTCAACCACGGAAGCCGGTCCGGACTGACAATCGCCGCACACGAACACATTCGGTTTTGTTGCAGATTGTTTTGTGACCGGATCGGCAGCCAACAGTCTGCTATGCGGATCAAAAAGGTTTTCTGCAATACCCCTGGCCTCAATCTGCAGCCCGACGGCCAAAATCACAGAGTCAACTGAAAGATTTAAGCCGCACACAGGTTCCAGAGTGGGATTAAACGAACCTTGATCATCAAAGACAGAAAGGCACCTGGAAAACTCGATCTGGATTGACCCATGGGAGTCTTTTATAAGCTGCGTGGGCCCCCAGCAGTTCTCGACGACGACCCCTGCCTTCCTGGTTTGCAAAATTTCCGGATCATAAGCGGGCATCTCATCTTCCCCCTCCAGGCAGACGATTTTAACATCGGGTATTTCCAGCTTACGGCAGATCAGGGCGGCATCCATGGCTGTGTTGCCGCCGCCAATGACAACAACCGAATTGCCCAGAGCGGGCGGGTCGCCGACCTTGGCTTTTTTCAACAGGTCCAACCCCTGCATGACGCCGGGTAGATCGTGCCCGGGAATGTTCAGATCAAGCGGGGCGCCGGTGCCAATCGCCAAAATCACAACACCATATTCGGTCTCAAGCTGATCAAACGATATGTCTCTGCCCAAAGCTGTATTGGTTTTAAATATGGTACCCATTTCTTCAAGCATCTTTACGGCCCGCTCCACTTCGGACACAGGCAGGCGGTAAGCAGGAATGCATTTTTGCAGCATGCCTCCGGGATTGGAATCTGCCTCAAATACGGTTACACCATGGCCGTAGCTAAGCAATTCGAAGGCCGCCATGAGGCCGGCAGGTCCCGAGCCGATAACGGCTGCCTGCTTGCCGGTCTCTTTGACAATTTCGGGCACACGATACGCAATTTCGGGATAGGCGTCGGCCAGGTAACGTTTGAGAACCCGGATATTCACTGCTCCGTCTACTTTTACCCGCTCACACTCGGTTTCACAAGGATGAGAGCAAAGCCGTCCAAGAATACCGCCGAACGGGCTGTATTTTCTCATTTCCTCAACCGCCTCGCGTTCCTTACCCAGAGCGATCAGACGCACATAACCCATGCAATTCATACGCAGAGGACATGCCTGCTGGCAGGGAGGTACGGCGAGACGAAGGTTGTCCATGATACACCGATCGACACAGATACCGCAGGCGTAACACAGATCTTGATTGACGTGAATGTTGATATCGGAAATCATGCCCGCACCTCCTAACTATCTGAATCCGTAACGGGTTTTGTACTGATCTGAATGTCATCCGGGGCGTCGCCTCTGTGAACAATTACGTGACATAGCCAGTTCTGGTCATCTCTATCAGGGTAGTCCACACGGTGATGAGCATCTCCCCAACGACTTTCCCTGCGCTCCAGAGAGGCCAATGCCGAATAATCTGCACACCGGACGATATGATCCACTTCATATAGCTTTGAAAGTTCATGCCCGTTGCAGACTGCAACCTGGCGTTCGATTTCAAAGCGAAACCGATCCGACCATTCCAGCCAGCGATTGAGCTTGTATTCATTTTTAGGTGAAATAACATAGTCCCCAATAAGCCGTCTGACCTTGTATTCCAGTTCCCGCACATCGATATCCCGGCCTGCGGCAGTAAAACGTCGGTTGCGAAGATCTTCGGCCTCACCAACCTGCCGGTCGTTGAGTTTCACAACCGGGTTGGATCTGATAAATTCCACCGCCTCCTCGGCTGCGACTTCACCAAAGACAAAGGCGCCTGAAAGATGCTGTTTGGGCACGGAGGCCACGTCACCGGCGGCATAAAGTCCCGGTATCTTTGTTTCGGCCTTTTCATTGACACAAAGCCCTCCCATGCCGTGGCCGCCGCATATTTGAGCTTCTGTCGGCCACAACTCGATATCGCGCTTTCTGAAGTCGATGTTCCGACTTTTAAAAAAGCGCTCCTGAACGGGCCGTTCGGTGGAAAACAGGATATGCTCAATCTCTTCGATAACTTCCGGTTTAAGATGACTCAGTTGAATTCTCAACGGACCGAAGCCTTTATTAAAAGCATTTTCCATACGACTCAGACCGGCACATTCATTCTCCATGATAATGTTGTCAAATATGTCCATGACCCGGCCGCCGCGCGTCACCGTAATGGCCAGCAGCGGCATATTGGCGTCTTTGATCAGCATCGTCCTTTTGGAATGTTCCATACAGGTCAACGAGGCTCCGGCACGCAATCCCATGACGTATCCGTCACCCGTGTTGCCCGGATAGTCAAAAGTTCCATACAGATAACCTGAATTGGGCAGAGAGAACCTGGCCTGCCCGCCCGCGGACAGTATGACAGCTTTAGCAGTGCAAACAATGAGTTCGCCGGAGCGCACGTGAATACCGATAGCACCGGCCACACGATTGTCATCCAGCAGCAGTTCCAGTCCCATGATGCGGTTTACAGCCATTGCCCCCTTCCCCTGAGCCATCCGTGAGATGATGACTTTCAAGTCGGGCTCTTCCATGGCGGTTTGAAACTCACCTTTGACATGATATTTAAGGGTCCGAAATTTACCGTTTTCATCCACCGGGAAATAGACCCCCCAGCTCTGGAGTTTTTTGAGTAAATCAAAGGAACGCGCGGCCATCCGATAACTCGGCGCGGCATCCAGCACACCCTGGCAGCTGGTGGTGATGGCGTCGACGTAAAGTTCCGGAGTGGTGAAATTGGGTATGGCTACGATATTTAAGGCGTCCATGCCTCTGGCGATAGAACCGCTATACTTAATGTCTCCTTTCTCAAAGATGACGACTTTTAAATCAGGGTTAAGTTCCAAGGCCCTTATGGCCGCCATGCAACCGGCGCTTCCTCCACCGATGATCAGCAGTTCGGTATCAAGATATCTAATCTCCATTTCATTCCCCTAATATTGATTAAGAACAATCCATGCCTATCTGCAAAATTGAATCTATTTGCGCTGGGCCTCCTCTGCGTTCAGCTCTATCTTCATCATTTTTTCGACTTCTTCGTCCAAACTATGCAAAATGGCCGTTTGGATCTTTACAAACCTGGGATCACTCATATCGCGCGGCCTGGGCAGATCCACCGAAAAAACCTCTTTTATCTTCGATGGCCTGAAAGAAAAAAGAAAGATTGTGTCTGCCAGCATAAGCGCTTCTTCGACGCTGTGGGTAACGAACAGTACCGTTTTGTTCATAGTTTCCCAGATCTGAATAAAGTCTTCGATCATTCGCCGTTTAGTTTGAGCATCCAGCGCACCGAAGGGCTCATCCATCAGAAGCACCTCGGGGTCATAAGCCAGAGCCCTGGCAATTGCCACGCGCTGCTGCATGCCTCCGGACAGGGTGTGCGGGTAATTTTTCTCAAAACCGTTTAAGCCGGTTATTTCCAATAAATCCTGGCAGCGGCTGTTGCATTGCGCCTTGCTCTTGTTTTGGATCTCCAATCCGAAGGTGATGTTTTGTTCAACCGTCAGCCAGGGGAAGAGCACGTATTCCTGAAATACGATACCCCTGTCCGGACCCGGTCTGGTTATGGTATTACCGTTGAGCAGAATCTCGCCGGCCGAAGATTTTTCAAATCCGGCAACGATGTAGAGAAAAGTCGATTTGCCGCAACCTGAAGGACCGATCAACGCAGCGAATTCTCCTTCGTGCACATCTAGGCTGATTTCCTGCAAAGCGGTAACGCCCGGCGTAAAGGGCGTGGAGTGAAAGTGTTTTTTCACCTTCTTTGCCCTTATCTTCACATTTGACTTATTCATTCTAAGCTCCTTGACATCCCCCATTTTTCAACTGTTTTCTTCTCTATACTGCCGAAGAAGCCTTTCTCGATAATCAACCCAAGAAGGGCGATCATGCCAATTCCCGCATACATGGTCTCCGTGTCCATAAACGTGCGGGCTTCAAAAATGAGATACCCCAGGCCATATCCTGTTGCCACCACCATCTCCGTGGCCACCAGGGCTCGCCAGGCACGCCCTAAAGCCAACTTGTGACCGGCGATAATATAGGGCATGGCACCCGGAAGCAGAACTTTAAGAAATATAGTCTTGCGGGTGGCTCCCATGATTTCTGCCGCCCAGATGTGTTTGATCGTCATACTGCGCACACCGGCAGCACTGTTATAGATAATGGGAAAAATTGATGCGATCATAGTGACAAAGACAATGGTCATGTTTCCCAGGCCAAGCCAGAGAATGACCACCGGGACCCACGCCAGACTGGGAATCGGCATAATAAGGGTAATCAAAGGATTGAAGAACTTAAACACAGCGTTGTTGATACCCATTAAAAGCCCCAAAATTGTGCATGTAACGGCTGCAATTAGATAACCGACAAGGATTCTGGCAAAGCTTATAGCAACATGTCGTTCAAGGAAAAAACTGACGCCACCAACATCGGAAGGACTGAGCAAAATGATGGCATGACTGATAATCGTTGTCGGCGGTGGTAGAAGGATGGGGTTAACAATTTCCAACCTGGATACGACCTCCCAGCATACCAGAACCGTAATAACAGGAATGATGAAGGAAATCATCTTTTTCACATTTTCGTTTATAGACTTTCCCATCTCTTCCATCTCTCCATTGTCTTGCAATTACTTAAGATAACATGCTGATTGAAAGCAATATGGAGGGACACATACAGTCCCTCCATAAAAAAGCCGGATTTTATTTCCGCCCTGATACGCTGCTCGATTAGGCGCACAGAGGATTACTTCTTTATCAGTTTTACAGCCGCCTCCGCGATATCAGGACGCAGGATGGCATTCCAGTCGGGTTCGGCTCCTTTTATTTTGCCCTTCTTTACAAGGGTCTGCCAGTTTTCCTTGAGGTCCTGGATAAGCATGGATTTCATTGGCAGTGCATAGGTTGAATGGCTCATGGCTCTTGCAAAAACTTCAGCTGAGACACCTTTTTGGCCATGTGAGGAAAGCATTTCATAGACGAGTTCTGAGGCTTTTTTGCGATCAGTCATAATCAGGTTTTGAGCATCAGCCATGGCGGCGAGTGTTTTCAGAACGGCCTGCGGGTTTTTTTCGTAAAATTTTCTCTGGGTCAGCAGAAAAACAGGATTGCGAACGACATCCGAAAAGTTTGCCAGTTCCCTGGCCAGACCTTTGGATTCCAGGACGGAAGGAATGGGTTCCCAGTAAATAACCGCATCGACCGAACCTTCTTCCATAGCCGCGATGGATTCAGTGTCACCGGCGTTGAGGATGTTGAATTGTTTCTCGGTCAGTCCGTGCCTATCAAGATAGAGCAAAAAGGCCACATAACAACCGGACCCGATTTTGATGGCTACCTTCTTGCCGAGCAGATCCTGAACCGTTTTATAGGGCGAGTCATTTTTAACCATCATACGGTATTTACCGCCGCCGTACTCGCCTACACCGACGACATAAAGTTGTTTTCCGGCCTTTGTTAAGGCAACCGAAGTAGGTGTAATCCCAACTTCACCCAGGTTAACTTTCGACGTAATGATGCCCTCTCTCATCTCGATGCCGCTGGAAAAAAGCCTCGCATCAATATCTAAATCGTATTTTTTCCAATATTCTCCCTGCATGAATACCATACTGGTCATTGTCAGGCGATATCCAAATTTGATTTCGTCTGACCCGGCTACCGCCACACCGCCGTTTAGCAGAAAAACACCTGTTAGAGCGATCACCAATAATAATTTCCAACCTTTCATTTTCTCCTCCTTTTTTGGATTGTTAGTGTTTTCCCGACGGGGCCTCACCGTGACATCCCGATTCCGCGTCCTGCCGTCGGGTATCTAGTCGGCAACGGTTGATTCACCATCAAATAACTCTCCGAATTTTTTTCTCGTCGGTCAAACAGTAACTGATACGATATTCATAAGGTTTCTCCTTGAAAGTGAGCGCCAGCATTTCAACCTCAAGAAGGGGGTGACCTTCTTCAACGTTCAGTATTTTGGCCAGGTCTTTATCGGCTGAGGTTACGCCGTAAAGTTCCCTGTTTTCAATAGTAGAGATGCCAAAGCGCTGTTCCAAAAAGATATAAAAAGGGTCTTTTTCGAAGTAGATTTTTTTAACGCCTTCTAATCCCCTACACAGTTTAGCCGGTAGAAAAGATACGCAATAGATGATGGGCTTGCGTTTCAGATATAGAACTCTTTTCAGTTCGTAGAGCTCCTGGTTTGACCTGATTTTAAGATGTTGGTTGATTCGGGGATTGCCGGGTATAAGCTTCAGTTCGAAGAGCTTGATGTTGGGTTCACTGATATCGTCTTGAAACCGATTGGCTAAGGGATAATATCGAACCTTTTGACGCCGTAAGGCCGTATTGGAAACAAATGTACCCTTGCCTTGAATGCGGTGAAGAAAGCCACGTTGAACCAGATTTTGCAGAGCCTTGCGGGCCGTTGCCAGGCTGACGTTGTTGAGTCTTGCAATTTCCCTCTCCGGAGGGATTTTCTCGCCGGCAGCCAAACGGCCGTTCTCAATCTGCTCCTTAATTGCTTTCTCAAGTTTATGGTAGACAGGAGTCAGATCGTCATTTGATTTCTCAATCGGAGTTGAAAGTCCAATCATTGATACCATTTTTTTCGATAACATACTATTTTAATTATAAAATTAATTAATTGATACGGTGCTCCGAACTATATATTAACTGAATCAATATGTAATATCAGATATCATGTCAAGAAAAATTAGGGAGAGGGCATCAAAAAAGAGAAAGGAGAGAGGCGCGGTTGTTTTTGTAAATTTCTTATTATGTAATCGTTTTCAAACCGAAAATTGCTATAAAGTAAGATCTCATTTTTTTAGATTTCGCTATGAATTATGAACAATAATTGATGTGGAGGTTTCGGCTATGCTTATACAATAGC
>Ga0209536_100000513_pt1 | contig 62591 bp, 73 predicted proteins | sample DeeMarSeWOR28_12_FD_187461 | JGI IMG/M metagenome (GOLD analysis project Ga0209536, IMG submission 187461) | Marine sediment microbial communities from White Oak River estuary, North Carolina - WOR-2-8_12 (SPAdes) (version 2) | ecosystem: Environmental > Aquatic > Marine > Intertidal zone >...
AAACAAAAGTAAAAAATCTCCGAAACCAATCCTGTTAAAAATTGCACCAGATTTATCCGATGAGCAACTGGATGATATTATAGATATTGTAGAAGAGATTGGATTATCAGGTGTTATAGCTACAAATACCACAATTTCTCGTAATGGTTTAAATACTGCCAAAGGACTAATCGATCAAATTGGTGATGGAGGGTTGAGCGGCCTGCCGCTAAAGAACAGATCTACGCAGGTGATTAAATATTTGAAAGACAATGCTAAAAAACCATTTCCTATCGTTGGAGTAGGAGGTATAAATTCTCCTGAAGATGCAATTGAAAAGATAGAGGCCGGAGCAAGCCTGATTCAGGTGTATACTGGTTTCATATATCAGGGTCCCGGTCTAATTAAAAGAATTAATAAGGCTATTTTAAAAAAATAAATAGGATTAAACCAGACGATCAATAGGTCAATTTTTAAGTATTTATCTTAAAATATTCATCATTTGATTAGTTTTGTGATTTGAAAAATTAAATGGTTAAAAACACATATAAATCAAACTCTTTCAAGAAAAGCAAAAAGGAGAAAAGAAAGTTTTCCTTAGGGCTTGGATTTTTCAAGGACAGAAGGCTCCATTTAACTATCGGAATTTTTTTACTTACTGTCTCCTTTTTTTTAATTACTTCTTTTATATCCTATTTATTCACTGGGAATGCCGATCAAAGTGTAGTTGAAAGTTTTTCATACTCATCTATTAAGGAATCCGGATTCGAGATTGAAAACTGGTTTGGATTACTGGGTGCAATTTCAAGTCATTACTTCATTTATAAGTGGTTCGGGATTGCTTCCTTTCTCATTCCCCCATTTCTTTTTCTTTTAGGCACCTATGTGTTATTCAAAAAGGAACTTGTTTCCATAAAAAGATCTTTTCAATTTATCCTGTTTTTTATATTCTGGTTAAGCACGCTTTTTGGATACATTACGCTTGATGAAAGTAATCCCGTTCAGTTGAGTTATATCACAGGGGGGATTGGTTTTGAAATCGCGACCATACTTCATGGCCTTATGGGTTGGGGTACATATGTATTGTTGATCTTTTTATTTCTTGTATTTGTAGTTTATTTCTTTAATATCACCTCTATAATAGGATTTGAGAAGTTCTCATCGTTTCACAGAAATGAAGATCGTTCCTTTTCCTTTCATGATGAAAAACGGGATGAAAATTCAAGTTCAGTGACTAATCAGGAAAATCTATCAGTTGAAACTAGTGAAGATGATGGGACTGAAAGCTGGATGATTGATAGGGATAAAAAATCAAGTAAAACCAACGAATCTGATCTTGAGCTTGCCATTGAAAATGAAGAAAGTATTGAGTCTTCTGAATTGGTGAATTTGCCCTTTGAGATTGATGAGAAAGTAGAAGCAGAAAAAGCGGTTGAAGGGCTTTCTTATTATGATCCCACCTTAGATTTGGGGACCTACCAATTCCCTGATCTATCATTGCTTAATGAGTATAATCAAAATAATGTTCAGGTAACTAAAGAGGAACTTGAGCAAAATAAAGATAAAATTGTAGAAACGCTGATCAATTTTAAAATCGGGATCAGCAGCATCAAAGCTACGATAGGACCTACTGTCACCCTTTATGAAATTGTCCCTGATGCTGGTGTGAAGATCTCCAGGATTAAAAATCTGGAAGACGATATTGCCTTAAGCTTATCAGCCCTGGGTATAAGGATCATAGCTCCAATCCCGGGTAAAGGAACAATTGGCATTGAAGTTCCAAATAAGAATAGAGAGATGGTCTCTGTCCGTTCAGTGTTGGCGACGGAAAAATTTGAAAAATGCAATTTTGAGTTACCGGTAATACTAGGTAAGACAATATCAAATGAAGTTTATATTGTTGATCTATCGAAAATGCCACATTTACTCATGGCTGGTGCTACAGGTCAGGGTAAATCTGTTGGCCTTAATGTATTGATTGCCTCCCTGCTCTATAAGCGACATCCCTCACAGCTTAAATTTGTAATGGTAGATCCGAAAAAGGTGGAACTTACACTTTACAATAAAATAGAGAGACATTATCTGGCCATGCTGCCGGATAGTGAAGAACCAATCATTACTGAAAATAAAAAGGTAATCTATACACTCAATTCCTTGTGTATTGAAATGGATAACCGACTAAGCCTGCTTAAAAGTGCTGGTTGTCGAAACCTTAAGGAATATAATGGCAAGTTTGTGAAACGGTTGCTAAATCCTGAAAAAGGTCATAGATACATGCCTTATATTGTATTGATAATCGATGAATTAGCTGACCTGATGGTTACATCAGGAAAAGAAATTGAAACACCTATAGCACGATTGGCGGCAGTTTCCAGGGCAACGGGAATACATTTGATTTTGGCGACACAACGACCTTCTGTCAATGTAATTACGGGTATTATTAAGGCGAACTTTCCGGCCCGGCTTTCCTTTAGAGTGATATCAAAAATTGACAGTCGTACCATCCTGGATTATGGCGGCGCGGAACAACTGGTCGGGCTTGGAGATATGTTATATTCACATGGATCGGAGCTGGTAAGGCTTCAGGGGCCATTTATCGATACATCAGAAGTTGAAAAAATTTGTGAATTTGTTGGCGCCCAACGGGGATATGAGTCAGCATATATCTTGCCTGAATTTATTGGAGAAGAGACAGAGTCTCCAGGTGCTGTTGATCTTGGGGACAGGGATAACATGTTCGAGGAAGCTGCCAGGTTAATTGTAAGGCATCAACAGGGAAGTACTTCATTGATTCAAAGAAAACTTAAACTAGGGTATAATCGCGCCGGGCGGTTAATTGATCAATTGGAAGCTGCCGGAATCGTTGGCCCTTTTGAAGGAAGCAAGGCAAGGGAAGTTCTGGTTCAGGATGAATACGTTTTGGAACAATTATTGAGTGAGATAGACGAAAAAAATTAAATTAAGGAGTTAAATAAAGATAATGAAGAAATTTGGATTATTAATCGCAGTGGTTTGTTTGGTTAACCTGGTCAAGGCACAGGTGGATGAAAAAGCGAAGGAAATTTTGGATAAAATGAGTAGTAAATACCAAAACATCCCTGCTTACAAAACCAATTTTATTTACAGGTTAACGAATAAGGTAGAGGATATTAATGAAGAGTTCAGTGGTGAAATTATGGTAAAAGGAGAGAAGTATGTGCTGCTGATGAGTGACCAGGAAATCTTTAATGATGGTGAGACAATTTGGACTTTTCTGAAAGATGCAAATGAAGTGAATGTGGACTATTATATGCCGGATGAAGGCGATCTTTCTCCTAAAAATATTTACTCAGCATATAAGAAAGGATATAGGTATCGATGGGTGGAAAATAAGAAAATCGGCAGCAGATCCTTTGATGTGGTGGAATTGCAACCAGAAAATCCAAAAGATCCTGATAAAATTTTTCATAGAATTCTGTTGAATATTGATCAATCTGACAACTCAATCCACAGTTGGGAGATGTATGACCGGGCTGGGAATGTATTTTCATATACTATTTCTGGATTCAATCCTAATTTCCAGGCGGAAGATTCATTTTTTGTATTTAATGAATCGAAATATCCTGATGTAGAGGTAGTTGATTTACGATAAATAAAAGCCGTTTAAAACGGCTTTTTAGTTTAATTAGTAAAATGACAAGGACAGATTTAATTTCTCAAATTAAGAAAAAGAAGTCTTTTTTATGTGTTGGGCTCGATACAGATTTGAGAAAAATCCCACAACATTTACTGAAGTATGAAGATCCTGTTTTCGAGTTTAACAAGCAGATCATCGAAGCCACTGCTAAGTATTGTGTTGCCTATAAGCCTAATATTGCTTTTTATGAAGCACTTGGAACCAGGGGATGGGAAAGTCTGGAGAAGACAATGCAATACATGCCTGATGATGTTTTCACAATAGCGGATGCAAAACGGGGTGATATAGGAAACACCTCAAGTCTGTATGCCAGGGCGTTTTTTGAACACCTGTCATTTGATTCCATAACCGTTGCTCCGTATATGGGTGAGGATTCAGTATTGCCATTTTTGGAATATGATGGGAAATGGGTAATTCTTCTGACGTTGACTTCAAATAAAGGGAGTAAAGATTTTCAAGATTTGAGTATCGAGGGCACATCCACCAAGCTGTACGAACAGGTGCTCAAAACAAGTCAGGATTGGGGAAACTCGCAAAATCTGATGTATGTGGTCGGCGCAACCAAAGCTGAAAAATTAGGTGAAATCCGAAAAATTGTTCCGGATCATTTTTTACTTGTTCCGGGTATAGGTGCTCAGGGAGGCAGTCTGAAAGAGGTAGCTAAATATGGCATGAACCGTGATTGTGGTTTGTTGGTAAATTCATCACGGGGAATCATCTATGCTTCTGAATCCAATGATTTTGCAGATAAAGCGAAAGATGAATCAAGGAAATTACAGGAGGAAATGGAACAATACCTTAACAGATATATGTAATCTATTCGATCAGTTGCCATCCATCACTTGTTCAATTTCATAGCGCTTTTGTTTTTTTATCAATGGCATTTGCTATTTTTAAATATACGCCAACAAAATGGAAGAAGCCTTTCTGCATTTTATTTGGAAATTCCAGCAATTCAAGGACAGGGTATTGTCGACAGACACTGGGATTGAAATTAATGTACTTCATCCGGGCACTAGGAATTCCGACGCTGGACCGGATTTTAAAAATGCGAAAATAAAAATAGGGGAAATCAAATGGAATGGAAGTGTTGAAATACATGTTCATGCCAGAGACTGGTACAGACACAATCATCAGAATGATGCTGCGTATGATAATGTGATCCTACATGTAGTATGGGATAATGATGCTTTTGCACGTCGAAAAGACAATACAACAATTCCAACTTTAGAGCTGAAAAACAATGTAGAGGAGCGACTAATTCTCAATTATAAAAAGCTCATGGAACCAGCAGCTGATATTCTTTGCAAAAAAATTATTCATGGGATTAAACCAATTACGATCTTAAGTATGGTAGATAAGGTGTTGGCTCAGCGGTTAGAAGATAGATCTCAAGCGATTTTTCGTGAGATTGCCTTAACCAATAATGATTGGGAGGAAATAGCCTGGCGAATGCTCTGCAAGAATTTTGGATTTAAAACCAATGCTTTCCCGTTTGTGGAATTGGGTAAATCATTACCTATAAATATATTGAAGAAGGAAGCGCACAGTTTAAAAACCATTGAGGCATTACTGTTTGGGCAGGCGGGATTTCTGGAAGATGATCTTGAAGACACCTATTATCAGGAATTGAAAAAAGAGTACAATTTTAAAGGAAAAAAATATAACCTTGAAAAGAGACTAAATAGGCATCAGTGGAAATTTTTAAGGTTAAGACCGGCCAATTTTCCAACGATTCGTATTGCCCAGCTTTCGGCCTTAATCGCAAGTCAAGCAAATCTGTTTTCACTTTTCACAAATTTTTTATCTATAAAGGATATAAAAAATAGTCTGGGAGTCACCCAGTCAGAATACTGGATAAATCATTATAATTTTGGTGTGAAAACCGAAAATAAAACTAAGAAACTTGGAGCTTTCAGTATTGATAACATATTGATAAATACTGCCGCGCCATTATTGTTTGCATACGGCATTCATAGAGATCAGGAAGAATTGAAAGAAAAGGCAATGAAATTGCTCGCATCGGTAAAACCAGAACTCAATTCCATAATTAAAAAATGGCGAGCATTGGGGATGGAGATAAGTTCAGCATTTGATTCCCAAGGATTAATTCAGTTATATAATCAATATTGTTTGAAAAAACGGTGCTTAAGTTGCTCCATCGGAGTTGAAATTATTAAAAGTGTTTGATGGTTTGGCTGTCAGGAATATCGTTGGTATTATTTTTGGCATTGTGCTATCTAATTACAAGAAAATTCCAATTTGATAAATCTGCAATTGCTGGTTTACTCTTAAAAATACTCGCAGGCATTAGTCTTGGATTAATCTATAAGTATTTTTATATAGGTGGGGATACATTTCAATATTTTCGCGAGGCATCGATAATAGCACGCTTTTTTTTAGATCATCCAAGAGATTTTGTTAGCATATATTTTGATACGCCTCATGTAGCTGAACTTGGCGAACAAATTGTATTTTACGAACAACCCAGGGCGCTGTTGTTTTCTAAAATAATTTCCTTTTTCTATGTGCTTACCGGAGGCAATTACTGGATGATCAGTGCTTTTTTGAGTTTATTAAATTTCGTGTGTATTTATTTTCTTGTGACAGAGCTGAATAAAAGCTACAGTGAAATTAGAAACGCTGTAAAAATATCATTTTATTTTTTGCCAACATTTGTTTTTTGGACCAGTGGATTGCTGAAAGAAAGTCTTGCTATTGGTGTAATGGCAGTTGCTTTTGCTCTTGTCCTTAGATTTATTCGTACAAAGGATTCCACTTATTCATTATGGATGTATTTGGTTTTTTTGCTTTGGTTACTTTGGGAGTTGAAATACTATTATGCAGCAATTGCCATTCCATTGTTGATCGCAATGTTGTTGTATGATCTTGTTTTGAAACGTTATTCCATATATCCGATATTTATTTTAGCTATTTTTTCGCTTGGAATTTTATTGGTATCCACATTGCATTATAACCTGAACCTATCGCGTGTTTTTAATGTGATGTATGAAAATTATCAATTGGGAATACAAAATTCAGAAAATGGTATCATACGATATTACTGTTTTGACGGAAACTGGCTTGGTTTTTTGTTGAATTCTCCAATAGCACTTTTCAGCGGATTGTTCAGGCCAACAATTTTTGAGTCGAATAATGTATGGCAATTAATTGTCGCGTTAGAAAATTTGGTGGTATTCTGCTTTCTGGTTATTGGATTGTGGAAGACACGGTTACAGATATCAGGCTCTAATCCATTAGTAATCGTGGCATTGCTGTTTGTGGTTTCGTTGGCGACACTACTTGCCTACACAACTCCAAATTTAGGAACACTCTCACGGTACAAGGAAGGCTATTGGCCAATCTTTGTTTTACTTGTGTTGGTATTATTTCTAAAACAACAAAAAAGGCCAGATTCTCATAGAATCTGACCTTAAAAAATGAATATATATTTTCTATAGATTGTGATAATAACTCATCACCTTTGAAGTCACCTGTCCATAGATGGGTTTACAAAATTCAATAAATAAGTTTTGTGGTGGAGGGGGTTGCATTGGCTGCTGATTTGCAATGCGTAATTGTTCCTCAGTAAGTGCCCGTTCATCGCCATTAAAGTTACCCCATTGATTTATCCATACAAATTCACCAGGGAATTTCTCATGGAACACAACTGTATTGGACTTAACATCCATGATGCGCATACTTAATAATCCCCTTGAAATTACCTCTCTCGTATTTTCTCTGAATGTCGCTTTCACTGTTGAATATACATTGATATATTCTTCCTGCGGTACATTCACACTTGAATTGGAAGCTGTCAGATTCAGATCTTCTCCGTCACATGGGCCTATTTGGTCCCCATGATCTATATGCGATTGAAGTGCTGATACACCAACTTCCAATGTTTTTTTGTTGTCGACATTGCCTGGAGGACAATGACAAATGGTAACTTTTTGTTCTACCTGAGTTTGGCTTTGAACAGACGATTTTGGGATTTTTGCAATGACCACACTATCCTTGGATGCTTCGATAATACGTTCCTGGTTATTCACCTGCCCAACCACAAAATCATCGAATTGAAATACCAGTAACTGATCGGGATCTTTTAAATTTTCATCCCGTGTAGAATAGAATCGAATAAATTCGTTTCCCTGATAATTAAAAAGAAATTGTTCTATCTGATCCTGGAAAAACTGAGCACTCAAACCTGCCTGGAAGGTAGGTACAGGGACCTGTTCAACCAACACTTTCAATGTGGCAAAATACCTTGCTTCGTCAATTTTATTTTTTACGTCAAGGTATCCGGGAGAGTACAGATCAGCCTGAACAAAATGCTCGTAAGCCTCAATAGCGTATGGCCTTGAACCCATAGCAAGGGCTTCTTCTCCAGCAGTATATCGTTCAGCAGCAGCTTGCTGCGTATGATATTTCAGTTGATTGTAAAAATCTTCCGGATTAGGAATCACTTCCAAAGCTGCCGGACATCTTCTGATTTCATCATGCATATTGTTGAGCATTTTATATGAATCAACAATTTTACCGTTTTTAAAGCGGTCCTGACCATTTTTCATTCTGGTTACCTGATTGAGGTAAAAGTCGACAGCCATCGGATAGGCCTGACTTAACACCTCCCTGGATTTCTTATTATTGGGGCTCTTTCTCAGCTTATTCACTGTTTGCATCACTGAGCTGTAATAATTACCAGATTCAAAAGTTTTTTTACTGGAACCACATCCCCAACTTGCTCCAATAGCTACTACTAAAATAAAAATGCTAAGCTTTCTCATCGCTAGATTGTGTCTTTTTTAAAAATATTTAGAATACGTAATTATGCAAATACACTACTTAATTATGAAAATGTGTATGCAAGTAACTCAATGGATGGGCAAATACATTGCCAATATTAACATAAAAAGATCACTCGTAACTTTTCGGACAGAATTGTAACAAAAAAACTAATATTTGGATTGATCTGATTATTGACTTAAAGTTTATTCTTCAATTTCTTTACTAACAAGCTGTTTTTCATAGAGTTGCTTAAACGTACCATCAAGTGCCATCAGTTGATCATATGTACCGGATTCGATAATGGATCCGTCATCAAGTACAATTATTTTATCAGCCAGTTTAGCTGAAGATACCCTGTGTGAAATTATAATGCATGTTTTATCCACCATCACTTTTTTCAGGCTATTCAAAATGTTGTTTTCAGTCTTTGTATCTACGGCAGAAAGGCAATCATCCAGGATAAGCAATTTTGGTTCTTTTGCCAAAGCCCTTGCAATGGATAATCGCTGTTTTTGTCCTCCGGACAACGTTATTCCACGCTCACCTAAGATTGTCTCTAATTGATCCGGAAATTCCATTACATTCTCATAAAGATCGGCGAATTTTAATGCATCAATAGTTTTATCATGCTCCAAATGATCCAAGCCAAAGGCTACGTTATTTGATATTGAATCAGAAAACAAGAACACATCCTGGGGAACTGATCCTAATTGATCTCTAAACATATTTGGATTATAATTTTTAAGGTCGATCCCATCTATATAAATGGTCCCTTCTGTTGGATCAAACATACGTCCGATCAGGTTAGCTATTGTGCTTTTCCCACTACCGGTTGTACCAATTATCGCTATGGATTCTCCCGGATTTACGTTAAAGGAAACATTTTTTAAGGCCTGTATCCCCGAATCCGTATAAGTAAAACTTACATCTTTGAATTCCACTTTTCCATTAATTTCTTTTACAATATTCTGTTCAGAAATGATGTCATTTTTAGTTTTCAGGAATTCATTTATTCTTTTCTGAGATGCTGCTGCACGCTGAATAATACTCGTGACCCATCCAAGTGCAGTAACTGGCCATGTCAACAGATTTACATATAAAATAAATTCGGCTATATTTCCAATGGACAACGTGCCGTTTATTACTTCAATTCCGCCAATGAAAATGGTAAGTATGGTGCTTAATCCGATGAGTGACATGATTAATGGAAAAAACATGGCATTTACCTGGGTGAGTTGCAGTGATTTTTTTTTGTAATGATCACTTTCGGTGGTGAATCTTTTAAGCGAATCTGATTCTCGTGCAAATGATTTTAATACACGAATCCCGCTAAATGCTTCCTGGACAAATGTAGAAAGATCTGATAAGCTCTCCTGGATCTCTTCAGATCTTTTGTTGATTATGTTGTTGACAAAGTATATGCTGATTGAAAGAATAGGTAGTGGAATTAACGCATAAAGGGTAAGCTTTACACTGATTGAAAACATTACTGGCAGGAGTATTAATGCAAGAATCACCATATTCAGGCCATACATGATTGCCGGACCGATATACATGCGCACTTTGCTGACATCTTCTGATATTCTCGCAATCAAATCGCCTGTATTGTTTACCCGATAGAAAGTCAATGGAAGGGTTTGATAATGATTAAAAATATCATTTTTCAGGTCGTACTCTATATGGCGCGACATTACAATTATGGTTTGTCGTACAAGGAAAAGGAAGAAGCCCCTTAGCAATGCGATCAAAAGTATCAATACGCCATAAAAGACAATGCTTTTATTGATAGTTACCCTGAAAATATCCTGCAATTCCAGACCACCAAAAGATTTATAGATATTAAGATTTTCTGCTACAAGATCTAAAGCGTACCTTACCATTGGCGCTGGCAGAATCTGAAAAACAGTCGAAATAATGGTAAACAGAATCCCCAATAAAAGATATGACTTGTACTTTATGAAATATTTATTTAAATAGCTGAGTTCCTTCACTTATAAATTAAAAGATTATCTGAAGCATTGGTTCTTATGTATTCCAGCAAGATTGTAATAAAGGCAAAAAGTACTAATTTTGCCCTGTTTTAAATTGTCGGATATTTTTAGGCAAAAGTAGCTATTCCGATAAAATATTATGTCAATGTTAGAGGTAAATGATTTAAAAAAAACCAAGGAACTTGAAATTTTTGGTGAATTAGCCAGACATAATCATGAGCAGGTTGTTTTTTGCAATGATAATGAGACGGGGCTAAAAGCAATAATAAGTATACACAATACCGTCTTGGGACCAGCTTTAGGGGGCACACGCATGTGGAATTACACATCTGAAACAGAAGCATTAAATGATGTTTTACGATTGGCGAGGGGGATGACCTACAAAGCCGCAATTTCAGGTTTGGACTTAGGTGGCGGAAAAGCTGTAATTATTGGCGATGCGGATAAATTGAAAAATGAGGCATTATTAAGAAGATTCGGAAAATTTGTAGAAAGTTTAAATGGGAAATATGTTACGGCGGAGGATGTAAATATGTCGCCGGAAGACATGGAATATATCTCCATGGAAACAAAACACGTTACCGGATTATCTGAAAGTGTTGGAGGTGGTGGGGATCCCTCACCTGTGACCGCATACGGAGTTTATGTTGGGATGAAAGCTTGTGCTGAAAAAGCTTATGGGTCAGATTCATTAGACGGCAAACGTGTTTCAGTCCAGGGGGTAGGTCATGTAGGCATGTTCCTTTTAGAGCACCTTGCAAAAGAAAATGTGCGAATGTATGTCTCTGATTTTCACGAAAAAAGAGCCAAGGATGCAGCATTAAAATTTGGAGCCGAGGTTGTAGGGCTGGATGATATTTATGATTTGGATGTTGACATCTATTCTCCATGTGCCTTGGGAGCAACCATCAACGATGATACCATAGACCGGTTGAAATGCAAGATAATTGCCGGCGGAGCCAACAATCAGTTAGACGATGAAAAAATTCATGGCAAAATGTTGATGAACAGGGGAATAATCTATGCTCCTGACTTTCTGATCAATGCAGGAGGATTGATTAATGTTGGGATTGATTATCTTGGTGAATGGAGTAAAGAAAGGGTCTACATAAAAACTGAACAAATCTATCAGACAACCATTGATATTTTTAATCTATCTGAAAAAGAAGGTATAGATACCCAGGAAGCTGCTATGAGAATGGCAAGAAAAAGGATAGAAGAGGTTTCAAAGGTGAAGAGTTCTATATGATAGAACCAGGATTTTCAATTAATCAATAATTATTTATAAAAGTTAGCCATATTTGTCCTCCGTACTTTTATTAAGCTACTTTATATTTGTTCTTTGAAAGTAATTAAATGATAAATCGCAGATCACTTAGAATTAAAGCCTTTAAAAACCTCTATTCTTTTGAGAGTTGTAAAGGGGCAAATTTTCTTATTGGTTTAGACATCATTAATAAAAAATTTTCTCCGGATCTTAACTCGATGGAAGTAGTGGATAAGGAGGAGTTGAAACGTAAAAAAGCCTTGGCGATTAAGGATTATGAGCATCACTTTGATCAGGAGAAGGAAGGAGCAAAATCAAATCCCGAAGTTGCTGCAGAGGTAAAAGAAGCAGTGGACTATGTAAAGAAGCAAAACATTATTGATTTGAAACGGCTTCTAAATGATCTGCTGGAGGAAGCATCACGAGTGACAAAGGACCATTTGTACATTCTTTCATTGCTGGAAGAGTTGGCCTTTCAAAATAAAAAGCTTTCGGACGAAAAAAAATCGTTGGGTGTCCTGCTTGGTGAAAAAGTACAAACAAGAACGAATCTTTATGATAATAAGGTTTTAAAAAAATTTAACTCACACAACGTATTTTTGAAACTGAAGAATTCATATAAAATCAACTGGACAAATCATGAAGATCAATTGCGAGACTGGTATAAGGGAGTATTGAATAAAGACGAAAGCTATCGTGCATATATTAAAAAAGAAAGCACGAATTATGAGGAAGATTGGCAAATTCTCGATTATATTTGTCGTGAAATCATTTTCAAAAATGATGTGTTTACCAGTTATTTTGAAGATATGGACCTTGACTGGTCAGAAAATAAGCCGATCACAAGAAGTTTGGTGTTGAAAACATTAAAATCGGTTAAGGATGAACCTGATGAGCTCTACATAGCTGATATATCATATAACTGGGAGGATGATTCAGCATACGTGAAGGAGCTTTTTAACATAACGGCTCAGGAAGATAACTACCTGGAAAGTTTATTGAAGGGAAAATTACAGAATTGGGATATTGAACGAGTAGCGATGACAGATAAGGTTCTACTGAAAATGGCCTTGGCTGAATTAATCTATTTTCCGAGTATTCCGACCAAGGTAACTATCAATGAATTTATAGAGATTTCAAAAACATTCAGTACACCAAAAAGCAAAAAATTCGTAAATGGTATATTAGATGGACTCTCTACTGAGTTAATGGATAAGGGAGTTATCCAAAAAAGTGGTAGAGGTTTAATTGATAATAAATAAAAATATTTGATCATGGGTAAAACATCAAATTCTGTATTGGCATTTCTTGTAGGTGCTGCGACTGGCGCGATCCTGGGAATTCTCTATGCTCCCGATAAGGGTTCAAGCACCAGGGATAAGCTTTCTTTTTTAGTTGATAAATACAAAAGAGAGCTGGAAGAGCTTATTAATAATTTAGTAGAGGGAGAAGATGGCACTTCAAGTACCGCTAAAGAAAAAGGCAAAAAGGTCATTAGTGACGCCAAAGAAAAGGCGGAGAAATTGCTTGAAGATGTAGATGAATTGATAGGACAGATAAAAGGAGGGAACAACTAAAACAAACAATCAAATGAAAGTATTATATTTTAAAGCTGTTATACTATTATTTATTGCAGGAGCATTTCAGGCATGCTCCAATAAAAAACTTGAAAACAACATCAAGAGTCTGGAAAGAAGAGTGGCGGCGCTTGAAGGCAAATCAGGGATAAATCCGGTATCCAGTAATTCGGAAACTGCTCAGAATACTAGTTTAGGAAATGATAATGAATTTCCAGTGATGACGTTTGAGCAAACGGAATATGACTTTGGAAGCGTAAAGGAGGGCGAAATTGTTGACTATACCTTTAGATTCAAAAATACAGGGAATTTTCCTTTGATCATTAACAAGGCAACTGCAACTTGCGGATGTACTGTTCCTGAATGGCCAAAAGAGCCAATTGCTGCAGGCGGCTCAGGAGAGATACGAGTAAAATTCGATAGCAAAAATAAACCAAATCTTCAGACGAAATATGTGAGCATCAATGCTAATACCAAGCCTGAAGTGACAAGATTAAAAATCACAGGGAATGTAATTCCTGCAGATGATTCAAATAGCTAATTAATTAAATTATTTTATGTTAGGATTATTATTACAGGCCGGTGGGGGTTCTGCCTTGACAGGTAACTTAGTACTCATAGGAGGTATTATCATTATTTTTTATTTTTTTATGATTCGTCCGCAACAAAAAAAGCAGAAGGATCAAAAAAAGTTTTTATCGGAAATTAAAAAGGGAGATATGGCAGTCACTATGGGCGGAATCCATGGGAGAGTTGCCGCTATTGAAGATGATACTGTACTACTGGAGGTAGATAAAGGGACTAAAATAAAAGTAGAGAAATCTTCCATTTCACTTGAGGCAAGCAAAAAATACCTTGATAAAAAGTAAATTAATTGATTGATGTTGGAAAAATATCACTTTCTATTGCCGAATCCTTAGCCCCACTAAGAAGGGCAAATTGGAAAGTGATCCTTCTTTGTTTTACCACAGCCGCAACATTCTGGTTTTTTAATGCATTAAATAAGGTATATACCACCAGGATCGATTATCCCGTGGTTGTCGTTTTTAATAAGGACAGCCTTGTCGCCCTGAAAGATCCCCCGGATGAAATACCAATAAATGTTACAGGTGGCGGATGGCAATTGTTCAAACGAACGATCTCGATAAGTACTGATCCGGTAGTAATAGAACCGGAAAATCCTGTACAAACACACTTTTTCACAGCGACTAATTTATTGCCAATTTTTTCAAGTCAACTCAATGACCTGAATATCAATTATATTGCTACTGATACAATTTTTTTTAAGATCGAGCCATACAAGGAAAAAAGGCTAAGTATAAAAATGGATTCGACGAGTATCAATCTCAGAGAGAATTATCATATTACTTCAGATATTCTTGTGGAACCGGATTCTGTAAATTTTCGCGGACCCATTTCGCTAATTAATCAACTTCCGGAAGTTTTCCTTGTTTCGCTTTCCGATAAAAATATTAGTAGTAGCTATGATGAAGAATTAAGTTTGGATTTATTTTCTCCTTCATTGATTAAGAAAATCCCTGAAGTAATACACGTAAAATTTGATGTGGAAGAGTTTGTTGATCAAACCACAAGTTTAACAGTTGAATTGGTGAATTTTCCCTATGATTCTTCCATTTACATTCAATCAAATTTGGTGGAAGCGTCCTTTAAAGTACAGCGAAGTTTCAGAAGTAAGGTTAAACGAGAGGATTTCCTCTTAATTGCGGATTTAAATAACATGCATGCATCTGACTCAACTATCACACTCGAGATCATGGATTCGCCGGATTATATTAATAATTTGTCTATTCTGGAAAATAGGGTAAAAGTGATCTATGGGAAATAAGCCCCTAAGGATTGGTGTTACTGGCGGCATTGGATCTGGAAAAACAATCGTGTGTAAAATTTTTAGTATTCTTGGGATTCCAGTTTATGATGCGGATGATCGGGCTAAGTCACTGATGGTCGAAGATGAACATGTAATCAGATCCATAAAAATGAATTTCGGAGCAAAAGCATATTCAGCTAATGGAGAACTGGATCGTGCCTACTTAGCAAACCACGTTTTTAATGATAAAAAACAACTTAAAATTATCAATGCCATTGTTCATCCGGCTGTAGCAAATGATTTTGAAATGTGGTGTATGAGAAACAAGGATCACTTATATGTAATTAAAGAAGCAGCTCTTTTGGTGGAGACGGGTTCATACAAGTCGTTGGATTTTCTGGTTACAGTCAGTGCCTCAGAGAATCTTAGGATTGCCAGGGTGCTTGCCAGGGATCCTCACCGAACAAAAGAACAGGTTCAACAAATAATTGCCAATCAATTAAAGGATGTGGAAAAGATATCAAAATCTACCTTTACCATTACAAATGATGGTCATTCATTAGTGATACCGCAAGTGCTAAAAATCCATGATTTTTTTAATAATTACGTTCAAACTGGTTAAATTTCGCTAAATTCGGTAATTTCGCTTTTCAACTATTTTTTTTGATGGAAGACATTAAATCTTCTTATACTGAAGTGCAAAAGCATCGCATTTTTGAACGAGAATTCCTCCCTCATATTGATGCTATGTATAATTTTGCGTATCGTATCACATACGATGAGGATACAGCAAAGGATTTATTGCAAGATACCTATTATAAAGCGTTCAGATTTATTGAATCATTTCATGAAGGCACAAATGCCAAAGCCTGGCTGTTCAGGATTCTGAAAAATAGCTTCATTAATGAATTTCGCAAAAAAAATAAGGAGCCTTCTATGGTAGATTATCAGGAAGTGGAAACTTATTATAACTCAGATGATGTTAATGAAGTAATAACAAGTGATTTGAGAGTCGAAGTACTTCAGGACATGATTGGTGATGAGGTCTCCAATGCTTTGAATTCTTTGGCAGTAGATTTTAGAATTGTGATTATTTTATGCGATCTTGAAGGGTTTACATATGAGGAAATGTCAAAAATCCTTGATATTCCGATTGGTACGGTAAGGTCACGTCTTCATCGGGCAAGAAACTTGTTAAGAGAAAGATTAAGGAGTTACGCAAAATCAATGGGATTTAAATAGCTAATGTATGGAAGACAAAAAAGCAAGAGATTTTCTGGATTGTTGTATCATTAATAATTGTGGAGAGCCGGGTTGCGATAATTATGTTGTAAGGAGGGATCTGATACAAAAAATAATTGACGGGCAGGCCAATGAAGAAGAGCTTGCAATGTACAACAACATTATTGATAGCTGCGTGAACTGCACGTGCAGGCAGTATTGTGAACAAGAATTGGCCATAAAAAATCTCCTACAAACAAAACTTGATCGCAAGAGGGTTCCATTAGATGTAGTAGAAAAAATTAAAACAAAAATCAACAAAACTACATGATGTATGGACAATGGAAAAGCAATTATTTTTTCGGCGCCTTCAGGCTCTGGGAAGACTACCATTGTTCGTCATCTGATTAAGACCTGCGATTTTCTTGCTTTTTCCATATCAGCTACTACCCGCCCCATAAGAGTTGAACGAGAAACGAGTGGCAAGGACTATTATTTTCTCTCGCATGAGGAATTTAAACAAAAAATAAAGGAAGGAGACTTCATAGAATGGGAAGAAGTATATGATGGCAATTATTATGGGACACTAAAATCTGAAGTTGAACGCATCTGGGAACAAGGAAAACATGTTATTTTTGATGTCGATGTCAAGGGCGGATTAAACCTCAAAAAGTTTTTTAAAGCACGGGCCTTGGCGATTTTTGTAAAAGTCAAAGACCTGAACGTATTGGAACATAGATTGAGACACCGAAATACTGAATCTGATGAAAATATTAAAAAACGTCTGGCCAAAGCACAATTCGAAATGACGTTTGAAAATGGATTTGACAAAACACTGTTTTCCGATAAGTTGGAAAATACGCTTAAAACCGCTAAGCAATGGGTCGAAGACTTTATTTTCACGCCCAACTCCTGAATTCAAATGAAAGTTGGATTATATTTTGGTTCATTCAATCCAATTCATGTCGGACATCTGATCATCGCCCAGGCCGTACTAGAACTTGCAAAACTCGATGAAGTCTGGTTTATTGTCTCACCACAGAATCCTTTTAAAAAGAATAAAAATCTTTTGCATGAATTTGACAGGTATGACATGGTGAAATATGCTATTGAGGAAAATGACCGATTCAAAGTAAGTGATATAGAATTTAACATGCCTCGACCAAGCTATACAATCGATACGCTGGTATACATACAAGAAAAACATCCTGGGCATCAATTCAAATTAATTATTGGAGGTGATAATCTTGCTGCTTTTCCAAAATGGAAAAACAGCAAAAAAATTATTGAAGATTTTGGATTGATTGTTTATCCAAGGCCAGGATTAGGCAATGATAAACGTATACACCACAAAAATATCCTGCATGTTGAAGCACCGTTATTGGATATATCCGCTACCTATATAAGAAATTGTATCAGGAAAAACAGATCCATTAAATATCTTGTCCCTGAAAAAACGGCATCGTTTATTTATGAAAGGAAATTATACCAATAATCAGGGGCAAGACTAAACAGTCATGATTTCTTCTTCTTTTTTGGCAAGCAGATCATCTATTTTTTTGATGTATTCATCGGTCAGCTCCTGAACTTTTGCCTCAGCTTTTTTCACCGCATCTTCAGCAACATGTTCTTTAATTAATTGCCTGAGATGATCATTGGCTTCTTTTCTTACATTTCTTACACTTACCCTGCCATGTTCAGCTTCGTGTTTGGACTGTTTTACCAGTTCTTTTCTCCTTTCCTCAGTCAATGGCGGTATATTTAATCGTACAATCTCACCATCGTTTTGAGGATTCAATCCCAGATCACTGTTGATGATAGCTCGTTCTATTTCAGCGAGCATTGTTTTTTCCCACGGTTTTATGGCCAGTGTTTTAGCATCTGGTGTATTTATAGAAGCTACCTGGTTGATTGGCGTTGGATTACCGTAATATTCTACCACCAATCCATCAAGCATACTTGGCAATGCACGTCCGGCCCTGATTTTAGCCAGCATGTGTGAAACATGATGCACGGATTTTTCCATGTGGTCTTTTGCTTCTTCCAAATAAAATTCAAGATCTTCCATAATTATGTGTATTTTCCTTAGTGTACGAGTGTCCCTATTTTATCGCCTTTTATAATCTTTAAGAGATTGCCAGGCTTATTCATATCAAAAACGATGATAGGTAAATTATTCTCCCTACATAAAGTAAATGCTGTCATGTCCATAACCTTAAGGCCCTTTTGCATGGCTTCTACATAGGTGATATCCACAAATCTTTTTGCATCAGGATTTTTTTCAGGATCTGCAGAATATATGCCGTCAACCCGTGTGCCTTTTAACACAACATCAGCTTGGATTTCAATTGCCCTGAGACTGGCTGCTGAATCTGTTGTGAAATATGGATTCCCGGTGCCTGCTCCAAAAATCACGAGCCTGCCCTTTTCCAGGTGGCGTATTGCCCTCCTCCTGATAAATTGTTCGCAGACTTGATCTATTTTGATTCCTGACATTAGTCGTGTAAAAATGCCCTCCCCTTCCAGAGAACTTTGAAGTGCCATGGCATTTATTACAGTGGCAAGCATACCCATATAATCACCTTGTACCCTATCCATACCGGATTGTTCTGCCTGAATGCCACGAAATATGTTTCCTCCGCCTATAACGATAGCAAGCTCTACTCCACTCTCTTTCACTTTCTTTATTTCAGTGGTATATTGTTCCAATCGCTGAGGATCAATTCCAAATTTCTTTTTACCCATTAACGCTTCCCCACTAAGTTTCAGCAGAACCCGTTTATACTTCATGCTTTTATAAGTTTTTAATTAGGCAAATATAATATTGTATAGAAGATTAAATAATATTATTGATCAAAATTGCAGGATCAAGGCATCCTTATCAATTTTTTGATTTACCTCAACCATAATTTTTTTTATTACTCCGTGGTGTGTTGATTTTAAGACATTTTCCATTTTCATAGCTTTCAATACCACTAGCGGATCACCGATTTGTACTTCCTGACCCTCCCGCACCTTGATATCCACAATTAATCCTGGCATTGGGGCTGTCAATTTGCTTGTTGTTTCAGGTGAGACGTTCAATATTCCCATTTTCTCCAAAAGAAGATCATGTTTATCCTGAAGCACTACATTATAATTCCGTTCGTTAACCTTTAGCTGAAACGTTTTATTTTGGAGGTCATGATTAAGAATATCGACTCTGTAGGATCTGTGGTTATGAATAATATGATAAATCGTATTACTAATCTTTTTGAAATCAAAGTCCTTTTTTTCGCCATTTACAATGAATTCTTCCTTGATTAATTCAATTAAAAAATCGTATTCATCGTTTACATTTGCCCGGGTCATTGTAAAATTTTTCTATTCGATGAATTAAATATAAGTTAATTTGCCGTTTTTTGCGGGTAAGTATTAGAAATGCCTCATATGAAAGTAAAAATTTTTCTAATAGTCAGCTTATTTTTATCCTGTGGGATTTATTCCTGTAAAGTTTCAGAAAATAAAGTAACATCCCCTGTAGTTGAAGAAATTTCGCCAATACAGGTTGATAGTACCAATTTTCCGGAGAAAGAGGAATTGGTTGAAATAAAAGTTTATAGAGGAGAACGGACACGTCATTTCAAACTTATTCACACAAAACTGGAGGTTAGTTTTGATTGGGAAAATCAGTTTTTGTTTGGGAAAGCCATGCTGATTTTGGAACCTTATTTTTATAGCCAATCCGATTTGATACTTGATGCAAAAGGATTTGAAATCCAGGAAATATCCTTGATTGAGGGAGATCATAGTAAAAACCTGGCATATACTTATGATAGGGAAAAATTGAACATCGAATTGGGTAAAGTGTATGAAAAAGGTCAAAAAATAAATATCAAGATCCAGTATATAGCTAAACCAAATGAAATAGATCGTGAAGATGATTTGGCAAATACCAGAAAGGGGCTTTATTTCATAAATCCTCTAGGGGACCAGAAAGGAAAACCACAGCAGGTCTGGACGCATGGTGAAACAGAGTCAAACTCAAGATGGTTTCCGACAATCGATGCTCCAAATCAAAAATCGACGCAGGAGATATTTATTACTGTACAAGATCAATTCAAAACCCTATCAAATGGGGCACTAATATTTTCCAAATCAAATCCTGACGGTACCCGAACCGATTACTGGAAAATGGATCAACCGCATGCCCCTTATTTATTTATGATGGCAGTAGGTGATTTTGCAGTTGTTGAGGAGAACTGGGATGGAAAGATGATAGATTATTATGTAGAGCCAGAATTTGCTGAATACGCAGATGATATATTTGGTCATACTCCAGAGATGGTATCTTATTTTTCCCGAATATTAAACTATCCTTACCCTTGGGAAAAATACAGCCAGGTGGTAGTGCGGGATTTTGTATCCGGGGCCATGGAAAATACAACTGCCGCTGTTTTTATGGAAGACCTGAATGTAGACAACCGTGAATTGATCGATTACAATTGGGATGACATCATTGCTCACGAACTTTTTCATCAATGGTTTGGCGATCTTGTAACATGTGAATCTTGGGCTAATTTACCATTGAATGAATCATTTGCTACATATGGGGAGTATTTATGGAAAAACTATAAGTATGGAGAGGATGAAGGAGACTATTATTTATATGAGGAATTAGATACCTATCTCAATGAAGCAGAGATCAAAAAGGAGGATTTGATACGTTTTTATTATAATGATGATGAAGAGCTGTTTGATAGTCATTCCTATGCAAAAGGAGGGCTTATTCTCCACTTGTTACGGAATTATGTGGGGGATGAAGCTTTTTTTAAATCATTGGAATATTATTTGAAGAAGCACGCATTTGGTAAAGCAGAAGTGCATGAATTGAGATTAGCTTTCGAGTATATTACAGGAGAAGATTTAAATTGGTTTTTTGATCAATGGTTTCTGGCTTCAGGCCATCCTGAATTAAGAATTGAAGAAACTCAAGAGGATGGAAAATTCATCGTTAAAGTTTGGCAGGATCAGGATCTAGACAGCTATCCTGTGTATAAATTACCATTGACTCTGGATTTATGGGAAAATGGCATAAAATCCCAATATGTAATCGAGGTTGATAGACCTTATCAGGAATTTGAATTTGAGGGCACAGATCGCCCTGATTTAGTGCTTGTGGATAGTGAATTTCTTTTAATCGGTGAAATTGAACATGACAAAACGCCAAAGCAATATCACTTTCAGTTCACAAGATATGCTGAAAATGTTCGTGCCCGGATCGATGCACTTGATTACTTTTTGAATGATCCTAATGACTCATTATCGCAAATAATCCTGAAGAAGGCATTAAATGATCCATTTTGGGTAATCAGGGACGAGGCATTGCAAGTTTTTGAAAAGGATAGTACTGATTTATTTATTAAGAATGAAGAATGGATAAAAGAATTGGCCATGCATGATCCCAGTTCATTGGTTAAAGCTGAAGCAATTGCAGTTTTGGCATCAAAAGAAAGATCAAAATATATTGATATTTTCCAATCAAATCTATATGATTCATCCTATTCAGTTGCCGGACAGGCCTTATATGCATATCTCCAAAGCGGCATCGAGGATGTAGATGGTGTAATTGAATATTTTAAAGATGAGACAAATTTCAACATCACGTCATCATTAGCGGATTATTACATAAAAAACCAGGTTCATGATCATTTTGATTGGTTTTCTGACAAGTTGAATACTTACGCAAGCAGCGATTTATGGTATTTTATCAAATTGTTTGGAATGTATCTTTTAACAGCCCCTGAAGATCAGATAAAAGAAGGTCTAAAAGAATTGGAATATATAGCTGTAAATCACAGTCAATTTTACAATCGCTTATCTGCGTATCAATCGCTTGAACTGTTTTCCGATTATGAGGGAGTCCCGGAAATGCTTCGCCAGATCAAGGATAAAGAAACGGATTCCCGCCTACGGGGATACTATGAAGACTAGGCTTAAAAATCCACATTTTTCACCACATTAAAACCATAATTGAACCTTCTCAAAAAAAAAGAGACAATTTGCTTTAAATATTTGAATAATAGAAAAAAGGGTATAATTTTGCATTCCCTAAAAATCGGGCTCGTTTTCTGAATCGATTTTTAGGGGAAAGTTCTTTAAGAAAATGAGGCTAGGGGAGATACCAAAGTGGCCAACTGGGGCAGACTGTAAATCTGTTGTCATACGACTTCGGAGGTTCGAATCCTCCTCTCCCCACATTGCATAAAAATAATATAAAATTAAGGCTCTGATCTGGGCAGGCTTATGAGTTTTAAAATTGTTAAATGCGGGAGTAGCTCAGTTGGTAGAGCGACAGCCTTCCAAGCTGTAGGTCGCGGGTTCGAACCTCGTCTCCCGCTCTCTTTTTATGCAGGCTTATTCTCTGAATTTACCAAGGCCGACGTAGCTCAGGGGTAGAGCGCTTCCTTGGTAAGGAAGAGGTCATGGGTTCAATTCCCATCGTTGGCTCAAATTGATTATATTTGCAACTTAAAATAATATTTTTAACTAAACCGAGATTTATCAAAAATGGCTAAAGCTACATTTGATCGTTCGAAACCGCATGTTAATATCGGTACTATAGGTCACGTAGACCACGGCAAAACTACATTGACAGCAGCTATCACGAAAGTACTGGCTGCGAAAGGATTGTCAGAAATTAGGGAATTCGATTCTATCGATAATGCACCCGAAGAAAAAGAAAGAGGTATTACGATCAATACCGCTCATGTTGAATATTCAACTGCTAACAGACACTATGCGCATGTTGACTGTCCTGGTCACGCAGACTATGTGAAAAACATGGTTACTGGTGCTGCCCAGATGGATGGCGCAATACTAGTTGTTGCAGCAACAGATGGACCAATGCCTCAAACCAGGGAACATATCCTTCTTGCTCGTCAGGTAGGTGTGCCAGCATTGGTTGTTTTCATGAACAAAGTTGACCTTGTTGACGATGAAGAATTATTAGAACTCGTGGAAATGGAAGTGAGAGAACTTCTCAGCTTCTATGAATTTCCAGGTGATGATATTCCTGTAATCCAGGGGTCTGCTCTTGGCGGATTAAATGGTGAACCGCAATGGGTAGAGAAAATTGTTGAATTGATGGATGCAGTTGATGAATATATCCCACTTCCGGAAAGACTTATCGACAAAGATTTCCTGATGCCGATTGAGGATGTATTCTCAATTACTGGTAGGGGTACGGTTGCAACCGGTAGAATTGAAAGAGGTGTGATCAACTCTGGTGATCCGGTAGATATTCTTGGTATGGGTGCTGAAAACCTCAAATCAACTGTAACTGGTGTGGAAATGTTCAGGAAGATACTCGATCGTGGTGAAGCTGGTGATAACACTGGTCTGTTATTGAGAGGTATTGATAAGGATCAAATAAGAAGAGGTATGGTAATTTGTAAGCCGGGTTCAGTAACTCCACACGCACACTTCAAGGCAGAAGTTTATGTGCTTTCGAAAGAAGAAGGTGGACGACATACTCCGTTCTTCAATAAATACAGACCTCAATTCTATTTGAGAACCACTGATGTTACAGGTGAGATAAAGTTACCGGATGGTGTTGAAATGGTTATGCCAGGCGACAATGTTACCATAGAGGTTAATCTGATAAACACTGTTGCAATGGAAAAAGGTCTTCGATTTGCTATCAGGGAAGGTGGCCGAACAGTTGGCGCCGGACAGGTAACAGAAATCCTTGACTAATACATATAGAATTTCCTTTCAAATGCGTTTCTTAAATTTTAAGGAACGCATTTGCTTCTATATATTTTTTTAAATAACTTTGCGGGCCGTTTATACGGGTGTAGCTCAATTGGTAGAGTAGTGGTCTCCAAAACCATTGGCTGGGAGTTCGAGTCTCTCCACCCGTGCTACAAAAAATATTAAGAAATTGCTGAAGTTAAAAAAATTCATTTTAGACTCCATCGACGAACTTAGAAATAAAGTTACCTGGCCTAAGTTCAATGAGTTGCAGAGTAGTTCAGTATTAGTTCTCGTTGCATCTTTGATATTTGCAATGATCATTGGAGCCATCGATTTTGTTTTCGACAACATCATGAGTTGGTTTTATAATGAATTTTAAACATAAAGAAATTTCAGATGGGCGAGTTGAATTGGTATGTAATTCGGGTGATAAGTGGGCAGGAGAAAAAAATTAAATCCTACCTCGAAAATGAAATCTCCCGACAGAAGCTGGAAGAATATATTCCCCAGGTACTCATCCCATCGGAGAAGGTATACGAGATGCGCAATGGTAAAAAGCGTATACGAGAACGGAACTTTTTCCCTGGATATATCCTGGTATCAGCTGATCTATCTTATGGAGAAGCTATGCACGTGATCAATAGCATACCTGGAGTAATCGGGTTTTTAGGAAATAATAGCGCAGGGACATCTAAAGAACCGGTGCCCTTACGACAATCGGAAATCAATCGAATACTTGGAAAAGTTGATGAGTCCGAGGAAATGGAAGAAAAATTCGATACCACCTATATTGTTGGTGAATCGGTAAAAGTCATGGACGGCCCATTTAGTGGATTCACTGGAACGGTAGAGGAAGTTTTTGATGAAAAAAAGAAATTAAATGTGATGGTGAAAATTTTCGGAAGAAATACACCTGTAGAGTTGAATTATATGCAAGTAGAAAAACAAGATTAGCATCATGGCTAAAGAGATAGAAGGATTTTTAAAACTACAAATCAGAGGAGGTGCGGCAAATCCGTCTCCACCGGTAGGTCCGGCTCTTGGTAGTAAGGGGCTTAACATTATGGAGTTCTGCAAACAATTTAATGCCAGAACCCAGGAAAAACAGGGGCAATTATTACCCGTTGTAGTTACGATTTTCAAAGACAAATCATTTGATTTTGTTATCAAAACTCCACCTGCAGCTGTTTTATTACTTGAGCAATCAAAACTTAAAAAAGGATCTGCTGAACCGAATCGGGCTAAAATAGGGACTGTAACATGGGACCAGATACGTCAGATAGCCGAATTGAAAATGCAGGATTTAAACGCATTCAAAGTTGAGTCGGCCATGAGAATGGTGGCAGGTACAGCAAGAAGTATGGGTTTAAGAGTAAAAGGTACTGCACCCTGGGCAAATTAAAGATATGTAATAATGGGTAAGCTAAGTAAAAAAAGAAAAGCACTACTTGAAAAATACGATCTGCAGAAAAGTTATCCTTTAACTGAAGCTGCAGAATTAGTAAAAAATATAACCACTACAAAATTTGATTCGTCGGTCGATATTGATATCCGTTTGGGTGTTGATCCAAGAAAGGCAGATCAGATGGTTCGGGGTGTTGTTGCTCTTCCACATGGAACCGGAAAAGATGTAAAAGTACTCGTGCTTTGCACTCCTGACAAAGAACAGGAAGCAAAAGATGCCGGTGCAGATCACGTTGGTTTGGATGATTATATACAGAAGATTGAAGGAGGTTGGACAGACATTGATGTCATCATCACCATGCCCCCGGTTATGGCAAAGGTCGGTAAACTAGGACGTGTATTGGGGCCTAGAGGATTAATGCCAAACCCAAAATCCGGTACCGTGACCATGGATATAGGCAAAGCAGTTCAGGAAGTGAAAATGGGTAAAATTGATTTCAAGGTGGATAAATTTGGAATTATCCATACTTCTATAGGCAAAGCTTCCTTCTCAAAAGAAAAAATAATACAAAATGCCACGGAAATGCTGATGACCGTGTCAAAATTGAAACCATCTTCGGCAAAAGGAACTTATTTTAAAAGTATCCATTTATCCAGCACCATGAGTCCTGGCATTACCATTGATCAAAACAGTATTACAGGCATATAAAATGACAAAGCAAGAGAAAACACAGGTTATAAGCGATTTAGCTACAAGATTCGCAGAGAACACAAACTTTTATTTTGCGGATGCATCGGGCCTTACTGTAGGTGAGATAAACAGGTTTAGAAGGCTTTGTTTTGAAAAAGGAGTAGAGTATAACGTGTATAAAAATACATTAATAAAAAAAGCCCTTGAAACTTTAGATACAGATTATTCTTCATTTGATGATTCAGTATTAAAAGGCTTTACCGGCATCATTTTTTCCAATGAAAGTGGAAATTTACCGGCAAAATTAATTAAAGAGTTCAGAAAGTCAGGGTCTGGCGAAAAACCAATATTTAAGGGAGCTTCCATCGATACCGATCTCTTTATTGGTGAAGAAAACCTTGACGCATTAAGTAAACTCAAGAGTAAGTTTGAACTTATTGGAGACGTGATCATGTTGTTACAATCACCGGCAAAAAATGTTATTTCCTCTCTTCAGAGTGGACAACACAAATTAGCTGGTATTTTGAAAACGTTATCTGAACGAACAGTAGCATAGTGAAATAAATTAAAAATTAATAAAGTAAATTTAAAATGGCAGATTTAAAAGCATTCGCAGAACAACTAGTTAACTTGACAGTTAAGGAAGTTAGTGAACTTGCAGATATCCTGAAAGATGAGTATGGCATTGAGCCAGCTGCTGCTGCAGCTCCTGTTATGGTGGCCGGTGGTGCTGCCGCTGGTGAAGAAGGTGCCGCAGAAGAGAAAACTTCTTTTGATGTTATTCTAACTTCAGCAGGTGCTGCAAAACTAAAAGTTGTTAAAGCAGTTAAAGAATTAACTGGTTTAGGATTAAAAGAAGCTAAAGACTTAGTTGACGGCGCACCAAACCCAATCAAAGAAGGTATCGCTAAGGACGAAGCTGAAGGACTTAAAAAGCAACTTGAAGAAGCAGGAGCAGAAGTCGAAATTAAATAAGGCATTGCCCATTTATAACGATTAAATAAAATTTGGGTAGGCCTGATCACGATAAAATCGAGATCAGGTCTTTTCCAGTTTGTACCCATTCCGATGAGAATTGGCCAAATTTCGTAACTACAAGAGTTATGAAATAATATTCCGTAAAGATTACTACACTTATAAAGATTAATACCTTGGCAACAAATAATCAAAATCAAAGACAAAGCTTTTCCAAGATTAAATCTGTTATTGACTACCCGGATTTTCTGGACGTTCAATTGCAATCATTCAAAGATTTTTTTCAACTGGAAACTGCTGCCGAGAAGAGAATACAGGAGGGACTATATAAAGTTTTTTCTGAGAACTTTCCCATTGCTGATTCGAGAGAAAATTTTGTTCTTGAGTTTATTGACTATATGGTGGATCCTCCAAAATATAGCGTCAGTGAATGCGTGGAAAGAGGACTCACCTATTCTGTTCCGTTAAAAGCAAAACTTCGTTTATCCTGTAATGATGAAGATAACGAAGATTTTGAGACTATTGAGCAAGAGGTATTCCTTGGCAATATACCTTACATGACCACCAAGGGCTCTTTTGTTATCAATGGGGCTGAGCGCGTAATTGTGTCTCAGTTGCATAGATCTCCCGGAGTATTCTTTGCACAAAGTAAACATACCAACGGAACAAAATTATATTCTGCCCGAATTATTCCATTTAAAGGTTCCTGGATCGAATTTGCTACAGACGTTAACAACGTAATGTATGCCTATATTGACAGGAAAAAGAAATTCCCTGTTACTACATTACTCAGGGCCATAGGTTGGGGTACAGATAAGGATATACTGGATTTATTTGAACTTTCAGAGGAAGTTGAGGCCACAGAAAAAAACCTGAAGAAAGTAATCGGCCGAAAATTAGCCGCAAGGGTTCTTAAAACCTGGACTGAAGACTTCGTTGATGAAGATACAGGTGAAGTTGTTTCAATTGACCGGAATGAGGTGCTTCTGGAGCGTGATTCTGTTTTGGCTGAAGATGACATCGAGACCATTCTTGATGCTTCCACAAAATCTATCATCCTTCACAGGGAGGATATAAATATCAATGATTTCCAAATTATATATAATACCCTTGCCAAGGATAACTCAAATTCTGAGAAAGAGGCAGTGGAACAGATCTATCGCCAATTGAGAAATTCTGAAGCACCGGATGAGCAAACAGCGCGGGATATCATTCAGAGTCTGTTCTTTTCAGATAAACGTTACGATCTTGGTGAAGTAGGAAGATATAGAATTAACAAAAAATTAGGACTTGATATTGACTCGAACGTAAGGGTATTAACAAAAGAAGATATTATTCTGATCGTTAAATATCTTATCGGTTTGATCAATTCCAAAGCTGTTGTGGACGATATCGATCACCTGAGTAACAGAAGGGTGCGCACAGTTGGTGAACAATTATATACACAGTTTGGTGTCGGTCTTGCCCGAATGGCAAGGACCATCAAAGAACGAATGAATGTCCGTGATAACGAAGATTTTAAACCTGTTGATCTTATTAATGCCAGGACATTATCATCCGTGATCAATTCATTCTTTGGAACAAACCAGTTATCTCAATTCATGGATCAAACTAATCCATTGGCTGAAATCACGCACAAAAGAAGAATGTCAGCATTAGGTCCGGGCGGACTATCACGAGAACGTGCTGGATTTGAGGTAAGGGACGTACACTATACGCATTACGGAAGATTATGTACCATTGAAACGCCCGAAGGACCAAATATCGGTTTGATTTCCTCACTATGTGTTCATGCCAAAGTAAATGGTATGGGATTCATTGAGACTCCCTATCGAAAAGCTGAAAAAGGTAAGGTGAACATGTCCAGTGATGTTATTTATCTTACAGCTGAAGAAGAAGATACACATAATATTGCCCAGGCAAATGCACCTCTTCAGGATAGCGGTAATTTTATAAACGAAAAAGTAAAAGCACGATTTGAAGGCGATTTCCCCATAGTTGACAAAGGAGAAATCACCTATATGGATGTTGCCCCAAACCAGATTGTCTCTGTTGCTGCCTCACTTATCCCATTCCTTGAGCACGATGATGCCAACAGGGCATTGATGGGATCAAACATGATGCGTCAGGCAGTTCCATTAATGAAACCTGAATCTCCAATTGTTGGAACAGGATTAGAAGGCAGAGTAGCATTAGACAGTCGTTCTTTGATCCTTGCAGAAGGGAATGGAGTTGTGGAGTATGTTGATTCCAATAAGATTTCCATTAAATATGATCTTTCTGATGATCAACAACTTGTAAGTTTTGATAGTGATGTTAAGACTTACGAATTGATAAAGTTCAGAAGAACAAACCAGGATACATGTATTAACCTGAAACCTATTGTTGCCAAAGGAGATAGGGTAGTGAATGGACAGGCATTATGTGAAGGATATGCTACAGAAAATGGGGAGCTTGCACTTGGAAGAAACCTGAAAGTGGCTTTTATGCCCTGGCAGGGATATAATTTTGAGGATGCTATTGTAATCTCTGAAAGTGTCGTACGTAATGATGTATTCACCTCGGTCCATATAGATGAATTTGAGCTTGAAGTCAGGGATACAAAAAGAGGAGAAGAAGAGCTCACATCAGAAATTCCAAACGTCAGCGAAGAAGCTGTGAAAAATCTTGATGAAAATGGGATTATTCGCATTGGAGCTGAGGTAAAAGAAGGCGACATACTCGTGGGAAAAATAACACCAAAAGGTGAAACAGATCCCACCCCTGAAGAAAAACTGCTTCGGGCAATTTTTGGAGATAAGGCAGGCGATGTAAAGGACGCTTCGCTAAAAGCTTCTCCTTCATTGCAAGGTGTTGTTATTGATACCAAACTATTTTCCAGGCCAAAGAAAGATAAGGACCTAAGAGCTAAAGCCAAGAAAGATGTTGAAATCCTGAAAGGAAAATACAGCAAGCAATTACTTGAAGTTCGCGCGCAAATGATTGAAAAACTTACTGTATTGCTGGATGGTAAAGTAAGCCGTGGTGTCAAGCATAAATTTGGGGATGAAATCCTGAGTAAGGGCGTGAAGTTCAATCCAAAAGTAATTGAAGAGAAATTATTCCCTGAACGAAATGTTTATCGGGATGAAAGCAATTATAATGTTCAGGAAGAGGTTAACTTAATAACTGACCTGAATTACGATAATTGGACTGACGACGAAAAAACAAATAATTTAATCGTTGAGCTCATTAAGAAATATACGATTAAACGCAATGAATATGCTGGAGAGTTTAAGCGTGAGCGGTTTACACTTGAAGTTGGTGATGAATTGCCAGCTGGAATAGTGCAATTGGCCAAAGTCTATGTGGCTAAAAAACGTAAACTAAAAGTCGGCGATAAAATGGCCGGACGACATGGCAATAAAGGTGTTGTTGCCAAAATTGTTCGCCAGGAAGATATGCCTTTCTTAGAGGATGGTACACCGGTTGACATCGTACTTAATCCATTAGGTGTGCCATCACGGATGAACCTTGGCCAGATCTACGAAACAGTGTTGGGGTGGGCCGGTGAAATATTGGGTAAAAAATATTCAACACCGATATTCGATGGCGCAACTATGGCAGATGTTGAGAAAGAGCTCAAAGCTGCTAAACTTCCGGACTTCGGGCGTACATATCTTTACGATGGTTTGACGGGCCATAGATTTGATCAACAGGTTACGGTTGGAAAGATCTATATGTTGAAACTTGGGCATTTGGTTGATGATAAAATGCATGCAAGATCCATAGGACCCTACTCACTTATTACGCAACAGCCACTTGGAGGTAAAGCACAATTTGGTGGGCAGAGATTTGGAGAAATGGAAGTTTGGGCACTTGAAGCATTCGGTGCATCTAACGTGTTGCAGGAAATATTAACCATTAAATCAGATGATGTCATTGGTAGAGCTAAAGCATATGAAGCCATTGTTAAAGGTGAAAATATGCTTAAGCCAAATATACCTGAGTCATTCAATGTTCTGGTGCATGAGCTTCGTGGACTTGCACTTGAAATAACTTTAGATTAATGAAATCGAACCTAAAAGGTTTAAAAAATATAATTCAATAATAAATCATGGCATTCAGAAAAAATAAAAAACTAAAAAGTGACTTTTCTAAAGTTACAATAAGTCTTGCGTCACCGGAATCCATTTTGGAAAGTAGTCATGGTGAGGTAACACAACCTGAAACCATTAACTACCGGACCTATAAGCCAGAAATGGGAGGATTGTTTTGTGAGCGGATTTTTGGCCCGGTCAAAGATTGGGAATGTCATTGCGGTAAGTATAAAAGGATAAGATATAAAGGCATCATTTGTGACCGATGTGGTGTCGAGGTAACTGAAAAGAAAGTGAGAAGAGAGCGTATGGGCCATATTGAGCTGGTAGTTCCAGTTGCCCATATTTGGTATTTCAGATCCCTGCCAAATAAAATTGGTTATTTGCTCGGTTTGCCAACTAAAAAGCTGGATCAGATCATCTACTATGAGCGATACGTGGTAATTCAACCAGGTATTAAAGAAGAGGATGGATTGAGCAGCATGGATTATCTGACCGAAGATGAATACCTGGATATCCTGGATAAATTGCCGAGAGAAAACCAAATGATGGATGATGACGATCCGTCAAAATTCATAGCCAAAATGGGAGCTGAAGCACTTGAAATGTTATTAGCCAGGATCAACCTCGATGATCTATCCTATGATTTGAGACATCAGGCGGCAACAGATACGTCACAACAAAGAAAGGCGGAAGCCTTGAAACGACTTCGCGTGGTTGAAGCTTTCCGGGATGCGCGCACCAGGATTGAAAACAGACCGGAATGGATGGTCATTAGAATGGTGCCAGTAATTCCCCCTGAACTTCGGCCATTAGTTCCCCTGGATGGAGGACGGTTTGCTACTTCAGACTTGAATGATCTTTACAGAAGGGTAATTATTCGCAACAATCGCCTAAAACGATTAATTGATATTAAAGCACCGGAAGTTATTTTAAGGAATGAGAAAAGAATGCTTCAGGAAGCTGTTGACTCGTTATTTGACAATTCCAGAAAGGTAAACGCTGTAAGATCTGATGGAAATAGGGCGCTTAAATCCCTGAGCGACATGCTAAAAGGGAAGCAAGGACGTTTCCGTCAAAACCTACTCGGTAAACGAGTGGATTATTCCGGTAGATCCGTTATTGTTGTCGGGCCTGAATTGAAAATGCACGAATGCGGGCTGCCAAAAAATATGGCAGCTGAGCTTTTCAAGCCATTTATTATCAGGAAATTAATTGAACGAGGAATAGTAAAAACAGTAAAATCAGCGAAAAAAATAGTAGATAGAAAAGATCCCGTTGTTTGGGATATTCTTGAAAATGTACTTAAAGGGCATCCTGTACTTCTTAACAGGGCTCCGACGCTTCACCGGTTAGGGATTCAGGCATTTCAACCAAAACTGATTGAAGGAAAAGCTATTCAGTTGCATCCGTTAACCTGTACAGCATTTAATGCTGACTTTGATGGTGACCAAATGGCTGTGCACGTTCCGCTTGGACAAGAAGCTATTTTGGAGGCATCTATTTTGATGCTGTCATCACATAATATTTTGAATCCTGCGAATGGCGCTCCTATTGCAGTCCCATCCCAGGATATGGTTCTTGGACTTTATTACGTAACCAAAGGTAGACGGGGGTCAAAGAATGATCCTGAATTAGGTGAGGGTATGCAATTCCATTCTCCTGAAGAAGTTATCATTGCCCTTAACGAAGGACGCGTTTCGAAACATGCTTATATTAAGGTAAGAGCCAAAATAAGAACAGAGGAAGGTAAGCTGGAAACAAAGATGATTGAGACAGTTGCAGGACGCGTTATATTCAATCAGATGGTTCCAGAGGAAGTTGGATTCGTAAATGAATTATTAACTAAAAAGAAATTGCAGGTAATCATTTCTGATGTATTTAAAATTACAGGAATGGATATCACTGCCAAATTCCTTGATGATATCAAGACATTAGGGTTTCAGGAAGCTTACAGAGGCGGACTTTCTATTGGATTGAATGATGTGATGATCCCTGAAGTGAAGGATGAATTGATCAATGAAGCCAAGGTTGAGGTTGAGGAAGTCTGGAATAATTATTTGATGGGACTCATTACAGATAATGAAAGGTACAATCAGGTTATTGATATTTGGACCAGGATCAATTCTCAGATTACTGCAACATTGATGAAGCAGTTGGAAGAGGACAAACAAGGTTTCAATTCCATATACATGATGATGCACTCAGGTGCCCGTGGTTCCAGAGAACAAATACGTCAGTTGGGAGGAATGAGGGGATTAATGGCGAAACCACAGAAAAACCTTGTTGGATCAGTGGGAGAAATCATTGAAAACCCGATAATATCTAACTTCAAGGAAGGCCTTGATGTTATCGAGTACTTTATTTCTACTCATGGGGCAAGAAAAGGATTAGCTGATACTGCATTGAAAACTGCCGATGCCGGTTATCTTACCAGGAGATTAGTGGATGTTTCTCAGGATGTGGTGGTTAATGAGCAGGATTGCGACACATTGAGAGGTATTGTCGTAACTGCGCTTAAAGATAATGAGGATATTGTTGAGCCATTATCAGAAAGAATTCTCGGGAGGGTCACAGTACACGATATTTTTGATCCATTAACTGATGAACTTATCGTAACAGCGAATACTGAGATCGATGAGGATATCGCCAAAAGGATTGACGAAACAAGCATAGATGAGGTTGAGATCAGATCAGTACTTACATGCGAATCGAAAAAGGGAGTTTGTGCCCGATGTTATGGAAGAAATCTGGCAACCGGAAAAATGGTACAACGAGGGGAAGCCGTTGGTGTAATTGCAGCACAGTCTATTGGCGAACCTGGTACGCAGCTTACTTTGAGAACTTTCCACGTTGGAGGTACTGCATCGAATATTGCTGTTGATGCTAGAATTAAAGCAAAATTTGGCGGAGTCATCGAATTTGAAGAATTAAGGTCCGTCGAAACCAGTACAAATGACGGGGAAAAGGCTATGGTGGTTATGGGCCGCTCTGGTGAGATCAAGATTATTGAACCAAAATCCAAAAAAGTGCTGATCAGTAATCATGTGCCTTATGGGGCATTTCTCAGAGTTAAGGAAGGAGATAAAGTGGAAAAGGACCAGGAATTATGTTATTGGGATCCTTATAATGCAGTAATCCTCACCGAATCTGATGGTAAGGTTAAGTACGACATGATCGAAGAGAACCTTACTTATCGTGAGATCTCCGATGAACAAACAGGACACAGGGAAAAAGTTATCATTGATTCAAAAGATAAAACAAAGAACCCTGCCCTGATTATCGAAATGAAGGATGATGAAATATCTTATAATATTCCAGTTGGAGCCCACCTGGCAGTTAACAACGGGGAAAAAATAAAAGCCGGACAGGTATTGGTGAAAATACCGAGAACCATGGGTAAATCAAGAGATATTACTGGTGGTCTTCCAAGGGTTACTGAATTGTTTGAAGCTAGAAATCCATCTAATCCGGCAATTGTTAGTGAAATCGATGGTGTGGTTACTTATGGTGGAATCAAGCGTGGTAACAGGGAAATATTCATTGAGTCAAAGGATGGTGTCAAGAAGAGATATTTAGTATCTCTATCCAAGCACATTCTGGTGCAGGATAATGATTTTGTCAGGGCTGGCATGGCACTTTCGGACGGAGCCATCACTCCGGCTGATATCTTAGCCATTAAAGGTCCAACGGCTGTACAGGAATACCTTGTGAATGAAATTCAGGAAGTTTATCGGCTCCAGGGTGTTAAAATCAATGATAAACACATTGAGGCAATTGTAAGGCAAATGATGCAGAAAGTTTCGATCGTCGATTCAGGTGATACCAGTTTCCTGGATGGTCAGGTTGTGGACCGTTGGATGTTTATGGAAGAAAATGATGCTATCATGGACATGAAGGTAGTTATAGATTCCAAGGATTCTGAAACGCTGAAAGCTGGCCAGATTATTTCTAGCAGGAGACTTCGGGATGAAAATTCAAGTTTGAAAAGAAGAGACCTTAAACCTGTGGAGGTGAGAGACGCACAACCTGCTGTTTCACAACCTACACTTCAGGGGATCACCCAGGCATCTTTAGGAACTGAAAGTTTTATTTCAGCGGCCTCATTCCAGGAAACGACCAAGGTATTGAGTGAAGCTTCCATTCGCGGGAAAGCCGATCATTTGAACGGATTGAAGGAAAATGTGATCGTTGGTCATCTTATTCCGGCAGGTACTGGCATGAGAGAGTACGAGAGAATGATTGTCACTTCACAGAAAGAGATGGATGCACTGGTAGCTTCGAAGGAAGAATTCAATCGAGTAGAAGAAGAGACAGAGTCAAATTTCTAAATTGATGGATTCAGAAAAAAAAGATCTTAAAAAGAATCAAATAAACATTGAACTCTCGGAAGAAATAGCTGAAGGTGTATATGCTAATTTGGCTATGATTGCACATTCAAATAGTGAGTTTGTCATCGATTTTATTCGCTTAATGCCAGGCGTTCCAAAAGCGAAAGTAAAATCCAGGATAGTTATCACTCCTGAGCATGCCAAACGTCTTTTGTATGCACTTAAAGATAATATTGAAAAGTATGAGGACACTTTTGGCGCCATCAAAAAAACTGATGAGGCGCCAAAATTTCCCATAAATTTTGGAGGCACAGTTGGAGAAGCTTGATTTTTCTTTAAAATCATTTTTAAATATTATCTAAATCCATACCTTTGCAGTCCCAAAAATCATAGAGAAAAAAATTAATAGAAGAATAGTATGCCTACTATACAGCAGTTAGTAAGAAAAGGTAGAAAAAAATTAACCAGCAAATCAAAGTCACGCGCTTTGGATGCATGTCCTCAGCGACGTGGTGTTTGTACTCGGGTATATACCACTACTCCTAAAAAACCTAATTCAGCGATGAGAAAAGTAGCTAGGGTAAGGTTAACCAATACAAAGGAAGTTAATGCCTACATCATGGGTGAAGGGCATAATCTTCAGGAACACTCGATCGTACTCATAAGAGGAGGAAGGGTTAAGGATCTGCCAGGTGTTAGATATCACATCATTAGAGGAGCATTAGATACTGCTGGGGTTGATGGAAGATTGCAGGGGCGGTCTAAATATGGTGCAAAAAGGCCTAAAACAAAATAATAATTCAGTGACATGAGAAAGGCAAAACCAAAGAAGAGATATATTTTACCTGATCCTAAATTTCAGGAAACTTTAGTTACGAAATTTGTAAACTACCTAATGGTAAAGGGCAAAAAGAATTTATCATATTCCATTTTTTATGATGCTATTGCAATGGTCAATGATAAGACTGGAGATAATGGCCTGGAGGTCTGGAAATCTGCCCTTAATAATGTGATGCCATCCGTTGAAGTAAAAAGTAGAAGAGTAGGTGGTGCTACTTTTCAGGTGCCAATGGAAGTGCGTCCTGAAAGAAAAATAGCACTTGGCATAAAATGGTTGATCAGGTATTCCAGGTTGAGAGGTGAAAAAACTATGGTTCAAAGGTTGGCAGGTGAAATAATTGCAGCATCAAAAGGAGAAGGGTCTGCGGTGAAGAAAAAAGACGATACCCACAGAATGGCGGAAGCGAATAAAGCGTTTTCACATTTCAGGTTCTAATTGAGCAATGGCGAAAAAAGATCTTAAATATTTAAGGAATATAGGCATCATGGCGCACATTGATGCCGGTAAAACCACCACTTCAGAGAGGATCCTCTATTATACAGGGCTAACCCATAAAATTGGTGAAGTTCATGAAGGAGGAGCTGTTATGGATTGGATGGAGCAGGAGCAGGAAAGAGGGATCACGATCACTTCTGCAGCGACAACCACCTTCTGGAAATATCCTACTGAACAGGGCGCGGTTTTACCAAATACAAAACAGTATAATATTAATATTATTGATACGCCTGGCCACGTTGACTTTACAGTTGAAGTAGAGCGATCCTTAAGAGTGCTGGATGGAGCGGTTGCACTTTTTTGTGCTGTATCGGGGGTTGAGCCACAATCTGAAACGGTTTGGAGGCAGGCAGATAAATATAAAGTTCCACGGATCTGTTTTGTGAATAAAATGGATAGGGCCGGAGCAGATTTCTTTGGTGTTGTAACGGATATCAGGGAAAAGCTTAAAGCAAACCCAGTTCCATTACAGGTGCCAATAGGATCTGAAGATACGTTTGTTGGTGTAGTTGATTTGATCACTAACAAAGCAATCATATGGAACGAAGAAGATAAAGGGATGACCTATTCTACGGTTCCAATTCCAGATGATTTGGTGGAGACAGTTGAAGAATGGAGACAAAAATTGGTGGAAAGCGTAGCTGATTATGATGAAGCGCTTTTAGAGAAATTTTTTGAAGATCCCGATTCTATCACTCCTGAAGAGATGATGACTGCCATCAGAAAGGCGGTTATAGACATGTCTTTCTCTCCTGTGTTAGTGGGTTCTGCCTTTAAGAATAAAGGGGTTCAGTCACTTCTGGATGCCATTTGTGAATATTTGCCATCTCCACTTGATCTTCCTCCCGTTGCTGGTATAAATCCATATACAGAGAAGCAGGAATTTAGAAAACCAAGTGCTGAAGAACCTTTTTCTGCGTTAGCATTCAAAATTGCAACAGATCCATTTGTTGGAAGACTTGCTTTTTTCAGAGTATATTCAGGAAAACTTGATGGAGGGTCCTATGTATTTAATATGAGGACTGAGAAAAAGGAGAGAATTTCCAGGCTGATGCAAATGCATTCCAATAAGCAGAATCCGATCAATCAGGTAGAAGCTGGTGATATTGCAGCCGGCGTTGGGTTTAAAGATATTAAGACAGGTGATACACTTGTTGATGAGAAGCATAAGATTATACTGGAATCTATTACTTTCCCAGAACCAGTTATTGGTTATGCTATTGAAGCAAAAACTCAGGCCGATGTAGATAAACTTGGAGTAGCGATTTCCAAACTTGTGGAAGAAGACCCAACCCTTCAGGTCCGTACTGATGAAGAAACCGGTCAAACTGTGCTTCGAGGTATGGGAGAACTTCATTTGGAAATCATTATAGATCGACTGAAACGTGAGTTTAACGTGGAAATCAATCAGGGGGCTCCACAGGTAGCATACAAAGAGAGCATTACTACACTGGTTGAGCATAAGGAGGTTTATAAAAAGCAGACAGGCGGTCGCGGAAAATTTGCTGACATTGTATTTGAGCTCGGGCCCAGGGAAGACGAGAAAGAGGGACTTGAGTTTGTCAATAACATAGTAGGTGGTGTAATTCCAAGAGAATTTATACCAGCTATTCAAAAAGGATTTGAAAGTGCAATGAAAAATGGTCCTTTGGCCGGTTTCCCGGTTGAGGCCATGAAGGTAAGATTATTTCATGGGTCATTCCATGATGTAGATTCAGATTCGCTTTCATTTGAACTTGCAGCAAGGCTAGGTTTTAAAAATGCGGCAAAAAAAGCCAATCCTCAATTATTGGAACCCATAATGTCAGTTGAGGTGGTTACTCCTGAAGAATATACAGGACCTGTAACAGGAGATCTTAACAAAAGACGCGGCATTATGAAGGGAATGGACACAAAAGCAGGTGCACAGGTAATTAAAGCTGATGTTCCCTTATCGGAACTATTTGGATATGTAACTGATTTGAGAACAATATCTTCTGGCAGGGCTTCAGCATCATTGACTTTCGCTCACTATGATCCTGTACCAACAAATCTGCAAATAGAAATTATTAAAAAAACTAAAGGAGAAGGTTAATATTAAAAGAATATGACCCAGAAAATAAGAATAAAACTTAAGTCCTACGATTACAACTTGGTTGATAAATCATCTGAGAAAATCGTACGCGCTGTAAAAACTACTGGTGCTGTAGTAAGTGGTCCGATTCCATTACCTACAAAAAAGGAGATATTTACAGTATTGCGATCACCTCATGTGAATAAAAAGTCGAGGGAACAATTTCAGCTTTTCACGTATAAGCGATTGGTTGATATTTATTCCAACAGTACAAAAACTGTTGACGCTCTTATGAAACTTGAGCTTCCAAGTGGTGTAGACGTAGAGATAAAGGTATAAAGAAATAAGAAGGCAGATAAAAGAACCAATAAGGTTATTGGTTCTTTTTTTTGCTTTGAGTTTAAGGTAAAAATAAAATCTGGTTTTGTAATCAGATTGAATTTACCTACCTTTGCAGTCCTTTATTAAAAGACTGCATAATTTTTTTAAAAAATACATTATACAAATAAAAAATGTCTGGTATAATAGGTAAAAAAATAGGGATGACTAGCGTCTACAGTGCCGATGGACAAAACGTTGCATGCACAGTAGTGGAAGCTGGTCCTTGTGTGATTACGCAAGTGAAGAATGAGGAGTCGGATGGCTACAAAGCTGTTCAATTGGCATATGATGAAAGAAAGCCAAAAAATACTTCTAAAGCCCTTATGGGACATTTCTCAAAAGCAAAGACAACTCCAAAAAAGAAAGTGGTTGAATTCAGGAATTTTAGGGAAGAATTCAATCACCTGGTAGAAATTGGAAGGGAAATTTCGGTGGGGGAAGTTTTTGCAGAAGGAGAGTACCTGGATGCTATTGGTACTTCAAAAGGTAAAGGTTATCAGGGAGTAGTAAAAAGACACGGTTTTGGTGGAGTTGGTCAGGCCACTCATGGCCAGCACAACAGGTTGAGGGCTCCTGGTTCCATAGGAGCATGTTCATACCCCTCTCGTGTGTTTAAAGGAATGAAAATGGCTGGCAGAACTGGTGGAAGAAGGGTGAAAGTGCTCAACCTAAGGGTAATGAAAATTATTCCTGAAAAGAACCTCATTTTATTGAGTGGATCTGTGCCGGGAAGCAGAAATTCATATGTTGTATTGGAAAAATAATTGAGATGAATATCGCAATTCTTAATATAAAAGGTGAAGATACCGGCAGGAAAGCCAAGCTTAATGATCAGGTATTTAAAATTGAGCCAAATGATCATGCGATCTATTTGGATGTAAAGCAATATCTCGCTAACCAAAGACAAGGAACCCACAAATCGAAGGAAAGAGCTGAGATCACAGGATCTACCAAAAAAGTAAAAAGACAAAAAGGGACAGGTACTGCACGAATGGGTAGTTTGAAGTCTCCCCTGTTGAGAGGCGGAGGAAGAGTTTTTGGCCCGAAGCCTCGGGACTATAGTTTTAAGCTGAATAAGAAGGTTAAAATTCTTGCCAGGAAATCAGCCCTGTCCTATAAAGTAATAGAAAAGGATTTGACAGTTGTGGAGAATTTCAGTCTCGAGCAACCCAGGACCAAATCTTATATCGATATATTAAATAGTCTTGCTTTGTCAGATAAGAAGACATTGATGGTCATTCCTGACATAGATAAGAATATTGTGCTTTCAGGCAGAAACCTGCCCAAGGCTAAAATTACTTTGGCAAGTGACATTAACACGTACGACGTGCTTAATGCAGATAAATTGATTCTTTGCGAAGGATCTATTGAAAAAATTGAAAATATTTTGAATTAACAGATCATGACAGTACTAAAAAAACCATTGGTTACGGAAAAAGTATCTGAACTAAATGAAAAAGGAAAGTACGGATTTGTTGTTGAAAAAACGGCAAATAAAGTCGAGATTAAAAAAGCCGTTGAAAAAATGTATGGTGTTACTGTCGAGAAAGTAGCTACTATGCGATATCAAGGCAAAGATAAATCAAGATACACAAAATCAAGGGTGATTAGTGGTAGAGCAGCATCTTTCAAAAAGGCCATAGTTACATTGGCCGAAGGTGATGTCATTGATTTTTACGGAAGCGTTTAATTGAGTTAGAAGATGGCAGTTAGAAAACTTAGACCGATAACACCAGGGCAAAGGTTCAGAACAGCACCTGTTTTTGACGAAATCACAAAGAGTTCGCCTGAGAAATCCTTGGTACGTTCACATAAAAAATCTGGTGGTCGTAACAACGACGGTAAAATGACCATGAGATACATGGGGGGAGGTCATAAAAAGAGATTAAGAGAAATCGATTTCAAAAGAGATAAATATGGGATTCCTGCGGTAGTGAAAGCAATTGAATACGATCCAAACAGATCTGCCCGAATTGCACTACTTTATTATAAGGATGGAGCAAAATCCTATATTTTGGCACCCGAAGGACTAAAAGTCGGGATGGAAATCATTTCAGGAGAAGATATTGCTCCGGAGTTGGGGAATTCACTTCCTTTATCTCAAATTCCTTTGGGAACGATAATACATAATATTGAGTTGAGACCAGGTAATGGTGCTGCAATTGCCAGAAGCGCAGGTTCATACGCACAGCTTCTTGCACGCGAAGGAAAATATGCAACCATTAAAACTCCCTCTGGCGAGATGAGAATGGTGCTTGTAAAATGCTATGCAACAATAGGTTCTGTTGGAAATAGCGATCACATGAACGTAAGGCTTGGAAAGGCAGGAAGAAAAAGATGGCTTGGTAGAAGACCCAGAGTGAGGGGAGTTGTAATGAATCCTGTAGATCATCCAATGGGTGGTGGTGAAGGCAGGGCTTCAGGAGGGCATCCAAGATCCAGAAAAGGGTTGTATGCCAAAGGATATAAAACCAGGCATAAGAAAAAATATTCTAACAGATTAATAATAGGTAAGAAATAATTGTAATGGGACGATCACTAAAAAAGGGACCATATATTGATTTCAGGCTGGACAACAAGGTTCAGGTGATGAACGAATCAGGTAAAAAATCAGTGATTAAGACATGGTCGAGAAGGTCGATGATCTCACCGGATTTTGTTGGACATACATTTGCTGTCCACAATGGCAATAAATTTATCCCGGTATATGTAACTGAAAACATGGTAGGGCATAAATTTGGTGAATTTGCACCAACAAGAAATTTCAGAGGACATATATCAAAGAAAGATAAAGGCAAAAAATAATTAGGATGGAAGCTGTATCGAAATTAAGAAATGTGCCGACTTCACCTCGCAAAATGAGGATGGTTGCTGACCTAATTAGAGGTAAGAAGGTTAGCCATGCATTAAGTTTGCTAAAATATGAATCCAAAGAAGGAGCTGCCAGGCTAGAAAAATTACTGCTTTCAGCGATATCAAATTGGCAAAATGCCCATGAAGATACAAGACTTGAAGATGCAGATTTATTTATCAAATCGATTACTGTCGATGGTGGTAAGATCCTCAAACGTTTTCGACCTGCACCTCAGGGAAGGGCACACAGGATACGAAAGAGATCCAATCATGTAACCTTGGTTATTGATAGCTCCAATCCTCAAGAGGTAGATTCAGAACATACTGAAGAAAACGATACTAAAAAATAAATATGGGACAAAAAGTTAATCCAACGGGTTTAAGACTTGGAATTGTTAAAGGTTGGGATTCCAACTGGTACGGAGGTCAGAATTTTTCAGAGAAGCTAATTGAAGATCAAAAGATCAGAAATTATATCCTGGCTAGAATTCCCAAAGGTGGTATCTCCAAAATTATCATTGAACGGACATTAAAGAGAATCACACTCACAATCCATACGGCACGTCCCGGTGTCGTTATTGGAAAAGGAGGGGCAGAAGTTGATAAGATAAAGGAAGAATTAAAGAAAATAACTGGCAAGGATGTTCAAATTAACATCTTTGAAATAAAACGTCCCGAATTAGATGCAAAACTTGTTGGCGAATCTATTGCCCAACAATTAAAAGCGAGAATCTCGTATAGAAGAGCTATGAAGCAAGCTATTGCATCTGCTATGCGAGTTGGGGCTCAGGGAATAAAAATAAAAGCCTCCGGGAGACTTGGTGGCGCGGAGATGGCCCGAACGGAGCAATATAAAGATGGAAGGATTCCATTGCACACTTTGAGAGCCGATATAGATTATGCAGTTTCTGAATCTGAAACAGTATATGGAAAAATTGGGATAAAGGTCTGGATATTCAAAGGTGAAGTGTATGGTAAAAGAGACCTTTCTCCAAATGTTGGTGTGCCAAATCAACCAGGCAGAACACCGGCAAATCAACCAGGTGGTCGCAAAAGAGGCGAACTTCCTAAAAGAAGAAGAAAAAATTAAAAAATAGAAAATTAGATAGAAATGTTACAGCCTAAAAGAACAAAGTTTAGGAAAAAGCAAAAGGGTCGTGTGAAAGGTATTGCTCAGCGCGGCCATACAATTTCCTTTGGATCTTTTGGATTGAAAGCTCTTGAGCCGGGTTGGATTACAAGTAGGCAAATTGAGGCTGCTCGTGTGGCCGTAACCAGAGCAATGAAAAGAGAAGGTCAGGTGTGGATTAGGATATTTCCAGATAAGCCGATCACAAAAAAGCCCGCTGAGGTGAGAATGGGTAAAGGTAAAGGAGCTCCTGAATATTGGGTGGCTGTTGTGAAACCAGGTACAATTATGTTTGAATCAGGAGGAACTTCTAGAAAGCTGGCGGAGGAATCCATGAGACTGGCCGCTCAGAAATTACCAATAAAGACTCAATTTGTTGTAAGAAGAGATTACACCGAGTAATATGAAAAATTCTGAATTAAATACCTTGTCCATCGAAGAGCTTAAACAAAGATTGTTGAGCGAAAGAGAAATTTTACAAAAGCAACAATTTGCGCATACGATTTCTCCCATAGAAAATCCAATGAAAATAAAAGAGACAAGAAAAACTATTGCCAGGATTCTGACATTACTGAATAATAAGGAAACTGTAGATAATAAATAATATGGAGACCAGAAATCTTAGAAAGGAAAGGATTGGGACTGTTTTAAGTAACAGCATGAATAAATCCATTACAGTGGCTGTTCAGCGAAAAGTGAAGCATCCGATGTATGGGAAATTCATTGGTAAAACAAGTAAGTTCATGGCCCATGATGAAAAAAATGAGTGTGGGATTGGAGATACCGTCAGGATAATGGAAACCAGGCCACTTAGTAAAAACAAGTGTTGGAGATTAGTTGAAATAATAGAAAAAGCTAAATAAAATGATTCAGCAAGAGTCACGCCTCAACGTTGCCGATAACAGCGGCGCAAAGGAGGTTTTATGTATAAGAGTATTAGGCGGTACCAAGAGAAGATATGCCTCAATAGGTGATAAAATAATTGTTACTGTAAAATCTGCTCTTTCGTCAAGTTCACTTAAAAAGGGGACTGTTTCCAGGGCAGTAGTTGTAAGGACTAAAAAGGAAGTAAGACGAAAGGATGGTTCCTATATACGCTTTGAAGATAATGCCGTAGTATTGCTTACTCCTACTGATGAGCCTCGCGGCACCAGGATTTTTGGTCCTGTAGCCAGAGAACTAAGAGATAAGCAATTTATGAAAATTGTATCGTTAGCACCAGAAGTACTTTAACATGGCAAAACAAGTGAAACGAAGAACTAAACTCCGCGTCAGAAAAGGCGATACTGCAATAGTTATTGCAGGAAATGATAAAGGCAAAAAGGGAAAGGTTTTGGAAGTAAATACTGAAAAAAACCGGGTGGTAATTGAAGGAGTTAATATGGTAACTAAACATGTGAAGCCTTCTGCCAACCATCCAGAAGGAGGAATAGAAAAGACTGAAGCTGGCATAAATATCAGTAATGTTATGGTTGTCGATCCTTCAAATGGAGAACCCACGCGAATAGGTCGAAAGCTAAACAAGGAAGGTAAATTGCAAAGATTTTCTAAGAAAACCGGAGAATTAATTAAAAATGGCTAATCCAAGGTTAAAAGAAAAATATAAAAAGGAGATTATACCTGCATTGAAGGAAAAATTTCAATACAAGTCAGTAATGCAGGTTCCCAAAGTATTGAAGATCTCCATCAATAAAGGTATTGGTGCCGGTGTCGCTGATAAAAAAGCTGTTGATACTGGTGTAGAAGAATTAACCACTATCACGGGGCAGAAAGCGGTACAAACAATCGCCAAACATTCCATCTCCAATTTCAAATTGAGAGAGGGGATGGCTATCGGCGCCAGGGTTACCCTACGGGGGGATAAAATGTACGAATTTATCGATCGCTTAATGAATGTAGCATTGCCACGGGTCAGGGACTTTAGGGGGATAAGCGAAAAAGGATTTGATGGTAGAGGCAATTATACCTTAGGAGTAAAAGAACAGATTATATTTCCTGAAATTAGTATTGATAAAGTAAGCAGGATTTCCGGCATGAACATAACATTCGTTACCAATGCGAAATCCGATGAGGAAAGCTATGAATTACTGAAAGCTTTCGGTCTTCCTTTTGCAAATAGTAAAAATTAAGATATATGGCAAGAGAATCATTAAAAGCCAGAGAGTTAAAAAGAGAGAGATTAGTCGCAAAGTATGCGGAGAAGCGGGCAGCGCTCAAAGCAGCAGGTGATTATGAAGGCCTTGATAAATTACCAAAAAATTCGTCACCGGTACGACTTCACAACAGATGTAAACTAACCGGAAGACCTAAGGGTTATATGCGAAGGTTTGGCATATCAAGGGTAACCTTCAGAGAAATGGCAAATGACGGAAAAATTCCAGGAATTAAGAAGGCAAGCTGGTAATTGATCTTTCATTATTCATTTTTAAGTCCTATCTTTGCAGGCCATTTGAAAAAGAGTAAAAATATTTAATATACATATAGATGGATCCAGTTGCTGATTATCTAACAATAATAAGAAACGCCATAAAGGCAAATCACCGGATTGTGAATATTCCGGCCTCAAGCTTGAAGAAAGAAATAACCAAGGTATTGCATGACCAGGGGTATATTCAAAATTATAAATTTGAAGAAACAGGGCCACAGGGGAATATAAAGATAGCATTAAAATATAATCCTGAAACCAAGCAATCTGCTATTCAACATTTAGAGCGAATTAGCAAGCCTGGTTTGAGGAGATATGCGCATACGGATGATTTACCACGTGTGTTAAATGGCTTGGGAATTGCAATTCTTTCAACGTCCAGAGGAGTCATGACTTCTAAACGAGCTAAGGAAGAACATATTGGCGGGGAAGTATTGTGTTACGTTTATTAATGTTTTGAGAAATGTCACGAATAGGAAATAAACCGATTGATTTGGCTGATGGAGTTACCGTTGAGGTAAATCAAAGTAATTTGGTTACTGTGAAAGGACCAAAGGGAACATTAACTCAGCAAGTCGATCCTGATATTAAAGTAAACATCGAAGATGGAGTTCTCACTGTTGTTAGACCTACAGAACAGAAACGGCACAAAGCAATGCATGGTCTTTACCGGGCTTTGATCGCTAACATGGTAGAGGGGGTCAGTGTAGGTTTCAAAAGAGAACTCGAGCTTGTAGGTGTTGGATTTAAAGCAAGCGCTCAGGATAAAATACTTGAACTAAGTCTGGGACATTCACACAGTATTTCTTTCGAGGTTCCCAAAGAGCTATCCGTTTCGGCTGAAACGCAAAAAGGTAAAAATCCAACTGTTACATTGGAAGGTATAGATAAGCAACTAATCGGTCAGGTGGCTGCCAAGATCAGATCACTTAGAAAGGTTGAGCCTTATAAGGGTAAGGGTGTCAAATTCGTTGGTGAACAAATAAGAAGGAAAGCTGGTAAAACTGCTGCTAAATAATAATAGAGATGGCATTCGATAAAGCTTCGAGAAGATTAAGAATTAAGAGAGGTATAAGAAATAAAATCAAAGGTACTGCTGACAGGCCAAGACTCTCTGTATTTAAAAGTAACACAGCTATTTACGGACAGCTGATAGATGATGTCAATGGGCAAACTCTATCATATTCAAGTTCAAGGGAGTTGGGTGCTTTGAAAAGTGTCAATATTGCAAAATCTAAGGAAGTTGGCAAAAAGCTGGCTGAGAAAGCCATTGCCAATGGTATAACAAATGTGGTATTTGATAGGAATGGATATATATATCACGGGAAATTAAAAGCATTTGCTGAAGGCGCCAGAGAAGGCGGATTAAAATTCTAGGAAACTATGTCACAGAAAAGCATTAGATCAATAAAAGCCAGCGAAATCGAACTAAAAGAACGAGTCGTCGCTATTAAAAGGGTAGCAAAGGTGGTTAAGGGAGGCCGTAGATTTAGTTTCTCAGCGATCGTAGTAGTAGGGAATGGGAATGGCGTAGTTGGATATGGATTAGGGAAGGCAAATGAAGTTACTGACGCCATCACAAAGGGGATAGATGATGCTAAAAAGAATTTAGTAAAAGTTCCGGTTAGAAAAGGAACTCTTCCTCATGAAGTGATAGGTAAATATGGTGGAGGCTTGGTATTAATGAAGCCCGCATCACCAGGTACTGGAGTAATTGCCGGTGGTGCCATGAGAGCAGTATTGGAAAGTGCCGGTGTAAAAGACGTCTTGGCAAAATCTAAAGGATCCTCAAATCCACATAATGTTGTTAAAGCCTCATTTGATGCGTTGTCAAAATTGAGAGACGCTTTTACAATTGCTCAAACCAGAGGTGTTGAATTGTCAAAAGTATTTAATGGTTAGTATGATGGCGAAGATTAAGATCACCCAGGTGAGAAGTATACTGAAAAGACCTAAGGACCAACGACTCACGATTCAGGCATTGGGATTGGGTAAAATTAATAAAACTATTGAAGTAGAAGCTACCCCCCAGATATTGGGGATGGTGAATAAAGTAAGTCATTTGGTATCTGTAACAGAATAAGAGCATGAAGATACATACACTGAAACCTGCAGCAGGTTCTACAAAAAGTAATAAGCGAATTGGTAGGGGGCAGGGCTCTGGAAAAGGAGGTACGTCCACCATAGGCCATAAAGGGGCACAATCTAGAGCCGGGTATTCTGCAAAGTCAGGATTTGAAGGAGGTCAAATGCCCTTGCAACGCAGGGTACCAAAATATGGTTTTAAGAATAAGTTTAGAGTTGAATATAAAGGTGTCAACCTGGATACTTTGCAACTTCTTTCTGATAAAATTAAGAAAGACAAAATTGACGTTCAGGTATTGATTGATAATGGTGTAATCGGTAAAAGTGATTTGGTGAAAATCCTGGGTAGAGGGGAACTTACCAAGAAACTGGATATCACAGCACACGCGTTTTCAGCAAGCGCAGCTGAAGCTATTGAAAAATCAGGTGGTTCAATAACCAAACTTTAAAATGAAGAAATTTTTTACCACTATTAAGAATATATGGTCGATAGTTGAATTGAGGGACAAAATTCTCACAACGCTGGGTTTTTTGGTGATTTTCCGGTTAGGTTCATTTATCGTACTGCCTGGTATTGATCCGGATAAATTGTCTGCATCTGCAGGTGGATTTTTTGGGTTATTGGATACGTTCTTGGGTGGCGCATTTAGTAAAGCTTCAATTTTCGGCCTTGGGATCATGCCATATATCTCTGCATCGATTGTGATTCAGTTGCTTACCGTGGCCATGCCTTATTTTCAGAAAATGCAAAAGGAAGGCGAATCTGGAAGGAAAAAAATAAACCAGATCACGCGGGTTTTGACCATATTTATATGTTTATCGCAATCAGTAGCCTACATAAAGGGGACCATTGCTAGCGATGCAATCATCATCAACGAAACAATATTCCTTTTCCTTGCCATGATTATCCTGACCTCAGGAACAATCTTTTGTATGTGGCTTGGAGAGAAAATTACAGATAAAGGAATAGGCAATGGAATTTCCATGTTGATCATGATAGGTATCATTTCCAGGCTACCGGCAGAGTTTTTGTTGGAAATGTCATCCAAAGGCCTGAGCGGAGCCTTATTATTTATATTGGAAATTGTTGTGCTTTTCTTTGTAGTCATGGCAGTTGTAGCCTTGACACAGGCGGTTAGGAAAATCCCTGTGCAGTATGCAAAGCAAATAGTTGGTAATAAGGTCTATGGTGGTCAAAGGCAGTATATACCTCTGAAAGTGAATTCAGCGGGAGTTATGCCCATCATTTTTGCTCAGGCACTGATGTTTATACCTGGAATGCTAGGAAGTTACTTTGCAGACAAGAATGAGTTTTTAGCAAATATTGGATTTGCCTTTGCGAGTTTCACTTCACCGGCATACAATATTCTACTAGCTACATTGATTATTGTATTTACCTTTTTCTATACGGCAATTACAATCAATCCCACACAGATTGCAGATGATATGAAACGAAATGGTGGGTTTGTGCCCGGTATTAAGCCAGGGAAACAGACCTCCGAATTTATAGATAGTATTTTAACAAAAATTACACTCCCTGGATCAATCTTTCTGGCGATTGTAGCAATTCTGCCAGCATTTGCAGTAATAGCAGGTGTCACACAAGGTTTTGCTACATTTTATGGGGGTACCTCTTTGTTGATTATGGTTGGCGTTATACTAGATACCCTACAGCAAATTGAAAGCTATCTTTTGATGCGCCATTATGAAGGAATGATGAAATCCGGAAAGATAAAGGGCAGGTCACAGGTAGCAGTGGCATAGATTGAAGAACATTTGAACAATATATAGTAAATATGGCCAAGCAGACTTCAATCGAGCAAGACGGAACGATAGTAGAAGCATTATCAAATGCCATGTTTCGCGTCGAGTTGGAAAATGGGCATAAAGTGGTAGCTCATATCTCAGGTAAAATGAGAATGAATTATATTAAGATCTTACCAGGTGACAAAGTGAAATTGGAAATGTCACCATATGATCTTACAAAAGGTCGAATCGTGTACAGATATAAATAGGTTTTACTGATGAAAGTTAAAGCATCTGTTAAAAAAAGAAGTAGTGATTGTAAGATTGTGAGACGAAAAGGAAAAGTCTACATAATCAACAAAAAGAATCCAAGGTTTAAACAAAGACAAGGATAATTATGGCTAGAATTTCAGGAGTCGATATTCCCGATAATAAAAGAGGGGAAATTGCATTAACCTATATTTTTGGGTTGGGTAAAAGCACTGCTCAAAAAGTACTGGATCAGGCTGGTGTCAGCAGAGACAAAAAGGTGAAGGACTGGACCGATGATGAATCTAACAAAATCAGAACAATCATCGCGGAAAATTTTAAAGTCGAGGGAGTGCTAAAATCCGAGATCCAATTGAGCATAAAGCGACTTTTGGATATTGGTTGTTACAGGGGATTAAGGCATCGAAGAGGTCTTCCTGTAAGAGGTCAGCACACCAAAAATAATTCAAGAACTAGAAAAGGTAAAAGGAAAACTGTTGCTAATAAGAAGAAAGCAGTTAAGTAATAGGTAATAACTATGGCACAAAAAAGAAAAGATAAAGCCAAAAAGCGGGTTGTAAATGTAGAGTCAGTAGGTCAGGCTCATATTAAAGCTTCGTTTAACAATATTATTATTTCGATAACTAATTCTGTCGGTCAGGTAATTTCATGGGGATCCGCCGGTAAAATGGGATTTAAAGGATCTAAGAAAAATACACCATATGCAGCCCAGATGGCAGCTGAGAATTGTGCCCAAAAGGCGTATGATCTTGGATTGAGAAAAGTTGAGGTTTTTGTGAAAGGCCCAGGTGCCGGAAGGGAGTCAGCCATTCGTACCATACAAAACACGGGTATTGAAGTTACAACAATTACGGATGTAACTCCACTGCCTCATAATGGCTGCAGACCGCCAAAAAGAAGAAGAGTTTAAAAGCATTTAATACAAAAATAGAATATGGCAAGGTATAGAGGACCTAAGTCAAAAATCGCTAGGAAATTTAACGACCCAATCTTTGGGCCAAGTAAAGCAGTTCAAAAGAAACCTTACGGTCCCGGACAGCATGGACGAGGTAGACGCAAGAAACAATCCGAATATGCTAATCAGCTTAATGAAAAGCAAAAAGCGAAATATACGTACGGTGTCTTAGAACGTCAATTTGCAAATTTGTTCCACAAGGCATCACGTAAGAGTGGTATCACGGGTGAAGTACTTTTGCAATTGCTTGAATCCAGATTGGACAATGTTGTATTCCGGCTGGGCATTTCACCAACACGCCGTGGTGCGAGACAATTGGTGTTACACAAACACATTTTAGTCAATGGCGAAATTGTGAATATTCCATCCTTTACATTAAAAACGGGAGATATAGTTGCTGTAAGAGAAAAATCAAAATCATTGGAAGTTGTCGTGAATAGCCTGGTGAGTAACAGGTCTCAAAAGTATTCCTGGCTGGAATGGGATAATGCTGCTATGGCTGGCAAAATGATCAACTTGCCGGAAAGAGAACAAATTCCGGAAAATATACAGGAGCAATTGATCGTTGAACTTTATTCTAAGTAATAATATACTTTCTCATAAGAGTTAAAATTAAGACCAATTAAATATGTCAATATTAGCATTTCAAATGCCTGAAAAGGTAACAATGGAAAAGGCCGATGATTTTCACGGTTTGTTTACGTTCAAACCATTGGAACCTGGTTTTGGAGTTACAATTGGTAACGCTCTGCGAAGAATATTACTTTCTTCACTGGAGGGTTATGCTATAACAGGGATTAAAGTTCCCGGAGTTTTACATGAATTTTCGACTATTGAGGGAGTAGTGGAAGATGTATCTGAAATTATATTGAATTTGAAGATGGTAAGATTCAAGAAAATTTCAGACAGCGTGGATAGCAAAATTGTTATTCCAATAAAAGGGCAAACTCAATTTACAGCTGGAGATATAGCAAATTTTACATCTTCTTTTGAGATTTTAAATCCGGATTTGGTGATTTGCACCCTGGATGAAAAAGCAGATTTTGAAATTGAACTTACCGTGGAAAAAGGTAGAGGTTATGTTCCTGCTGAAGAAAACAAACCTACCGAGCAGATATTTGGATTCATTCCAATAGATGCAATCTTTACTCCCATAAAAAATGTAAAATACAATATTGAAAATACCAGGGTTGAGCAAAAGACGGATTATGAGCAGTTAATTCTTGATATCGAAACAGATGGCTCTATTCACCCTGAAAATGCATTAAAAGGTGCAGCAAATATTTTAATTCAACATTTTATGTTGTTTAGCGATCAAACGATGATCCTTGAATCTGCTGATCTTAGGGAACCTGAAGCGGTTGATGAGGAGATGCTTCATATGCGGAAATTGCTCAAAACACCACTTAATGATCTCGATTTGTCTGTAAGGGCATACAACTGCCTGAAAGCTGCAGATGTAAAATCATTGGGCGATCTGGTGAGATTGGAGATTTCAGATATGATGAAATTCAGGAATTTTGGAAAGAAATCATTAGCTGAGTTGGAGCAGCTGGTGGCTGAGAAAAACCTTACTTTCGGTATGGATCTGTCCAAGTATAAACTTGATGAAGAATAATTTAAAATGAGACACGGTAAAAGATTTAATCATCTTGGGAGAACGGCATCACATAGGAAAGCTATGCTTTCCAACATGGCTTCTTCATTAATACTACATAAAAGGATTTCAACTACAGTAGCCAAAGCCAAAGCATTACGGCAGTATGTAGAGCCTTTAATTACAAAATCGAAAACAGATTCTACGCATAGTCGTCGTGTGGTATTTTCTTACCTCCAGGATAAAGAATCTGTAAAGGTCCTTTTTGATGAGGTCTCTGAAAAAGTCAGTGAAAGACCAGGAGGTTATACACGCATAATTAAGACAGGTTTCCGGTTGGGAGATAATGCCGAGATGTGCATAATGGAACTCGTAGACTTTAATGAACTGCTTCTTGGAGAAAAAGAGGGTAAGAAAGCTAAAACAAGAAGAAGTCGTAGAGGAAAGAAATCTTCAGATGCTGATGTAGCTCCAACTGCAAAGGTTAAATCAAAAATCGATGAGAAGGTCGCTGAAGCTGAGGTAGTTGAAGACGAAGGAGCCGCTCCGGAAGCAGCAACTGAAACAGTGAAAGAACAGGTTGAAGAAGTGAAGACTGAAAGTGCAGATGAGACTGTAGAAGAAGTAAAAGCTGAAGCGACTTCAGAAGAAGAGCATGAGGAATCTGAAGAAACAGGTTCAGGAGCTGAAAACGAAGAAGATTCCAAGAAGGAATAATGAATTTATCATGACAATATTAAAAAGGGATTAAACATTAGTTTAATCCCTTTTTTTTTAAGATTAATTTTTACATATAGATCGAGTATACCACGTCCATACTTTGGATAAATACTAGATAATAATTTACTTTGCCGTACCTTACAGAAGCACGTTAAAATGAAATATCAAACCAAAGACAAAGCTGTTTTAATCTTAGAAGATGGTACCTATTTTGTTGGTTATGCTATAGGTAAAAAGGGCATATCTGGCGGTGAAATTTGTTTTAATACAGGGATGACAGGATACCAGGAAATCTATACGGATCCTTCGTATTATGGACAGGTGGTAGTCAATACTACCTCACATATAGGTAATTATGGGATTCATGCAGAAGAGCAGGAGTCAGCGCGACCAAAGATTTCCGGTTTGGTAGTTAATGATTTTTCAATCGTTCACAGCAGGTTTAGATCAAATGGTTCATTACAGGAATACCTTGAAACCAACGGTATTGTTGGCATTTCCAACGTGGATACACGTAAAATCGTACGCCATATTCGATCAAAAGGAGCGATGAACTGCCTTATTTCTTCGGAAGAACTAGATCCTGAAATATTAAAGAAAAGAGTGGCTGAAATTCCATCAATGGAAGGGTTGGAATTATCATCAATTGTATCAACAAAAGAGCCTTATTTTTATGGTGATCCTGATGCCAAACTAAAAGTGGCTGCTCTGGATATCGGCATAAAAGTTAACATTCTCAAAAATTTATCCGGCAGGGGATGTTATATACAGGTATTTCCCGCGAAGACTACGTTTGAGGAGATGGAAAAGTGGAATCCTGATGGGTACTTCTTTTCAAATGGGCCGGGAGATCCCGCTGTTATGGATTATGCCATCAATACGGCTAAGAAAATCCTGGAGGCAAATAAACCTGTATTTGGTATTTGTCTTGGTCATCAAATCCTGGCGTTAGCGAGCGGCTTATCAACCTTTAAAATGCATCATGGGCACAGGGGCTTAAATCACCCGATTAAAAATCTGGAGACAGGTCTTTGTGAAGTCACATCACAAAATCATGGATTCTGTGTATCACCAGAAGATACTGATAATAATAATAATGTGGAGGTTACCCATATAAATTTGAATGACAACACCATTGCAGGGATCAGGTTAAAAAATAAACCTGCATTCTCTGTTCAATATCACCCGGAATCTTCACCTGGACCACATGATTCCAGGTATTTATTTGATTCCTTCATCAACTTAATGTCTAATAAATAAACTTTTTACAAATGAGTCTTATTGAAATTATCCAAGCTCGACAAATTCTCGATTCGAGAGGAAATCCTACTGTTGAAGTAGACGTAATAACTGAAAATGGTATCCTTGGGCGAGCTGCTGTTCCATCCGGAGCTTCAACAGGAGAAAATGAAGCCGTTGAACTTAGAGATGGAGACAAGTCAAAATATTTAGGTAAAGGAGTATTAAAGGCTGTTGAAAATGTAAATGATAAAATTGCCGAAGAACTGGTTGGTATATCCGTATTCGAGCAAAAACTGATCGATAAGATCATGATCGAATTGGACGGGACAGAGACAAAGTCAAAGTTGGGTGCTAATGCAATTTTGGGCGTTTCACTTGCAGTTGCGAAAGCGGCTGCCCAGGAGTCCGGACAATCCCTTTATCGCTACCTTGGAGGCACAAATGCTTGTACCCTTCCTGTTCCTATGATGAACATTATTAACGGGGGTTCACATTCAGATGCTCCCATTGCCTTCCAGGAATTCATGATCCGTCCGATTGGGGCACCAATGTTTAGCGAAGCGTTGAGAATGGGTTCTGAAATATTCCACAATCTGAAGAAAATCATTCACGACAAAGGTTTAAGTACTGCAGTTGGTGATGAAGGAGGCTTTGCCCCAAATTTCTCGGGAGGTACTGAAGAAGCTCTCGATAGCATTTTAAAGGCAATTGAAGCTGCAGGTTACAAACCCGGGAAAGACGTCACTATTGCTCTTGACTGTGCATCTTCTGAATTTTATGAAGGTGGAAAGTATAACTATGCCAAGTTTGAAGGTAAAAGTGGAGTCGTTAGAACCAGAGAAAATCAGGTTGATTACCTGGCTGAGCTGATCTCAAAATACCCAATTGATTCCATTGAGGATGGTTGTGATGAAAATGACTGGGAAGGATGGGCGTTATTAACTAAGAAAATTGGCGATAAATGTCAATTGGTAGGTGACGACCTTCTTGTAACAAATGTGAAGTTTTTAAAGAGAGGTATTGAAGAAAAATGTGGTAATTCCATATTAATCAAAGTGAACCAAATAGGAACCCTGTCAGAAACCTTAGATGCCATTGAGATGGCGCATAAAGCCGGATGGACTGCTGTTGTTTCACACAGATCTGGTGAAACTGAAGATTCGACCATCGCTGATATAGCTGTAGCTACAAATGCTGGTCAGATTAAAACAGGTTCTTTATCGAGATCGGATAGGATGGCCAAGTACAATCAATTACTTCGGATAGAGGAAGAATTGGGAGAAACAGCTGTTTATCCTTCAAAAAAATAAATTGAACATTCAAAAATTAAAGCCGTACCCAATGTGGGGTATGGCTTTTTTATTGGTTGAAATTTTAAACTTTACAATTTGTTTTCTTATCCAAGAAATACGTAATTTGGTCAGCAAATATCAATATGATGTTTAAAAAGCTGCCTAAATTCACAAAGAATTTCTATTTTATCACTGGGATGCTTTTCTTATTCTGGATGTTATTTCTTGATTCAAATGACTTATACACCCAGTATCGGTTGAGGAGTCAACTAAAAAATTTAAACCAGGAAAAGGAATATTACCTGAAAAAGATAGATGAAGTTCAACTAGAGCGGGAACAACTACTTACCGATACTGAAGCGCTGGAGAAATTTGCCCGGGAAAAATACCTCATGAAGAAAGAAACCGAAGATTTATTCGTTATTGTTGAAGAATAAAAACAATTCTGCTCTACTATTCGTTTTCAAAAGACAATTTATCTTTAATTACATGAGAAATGCCATTCAGATTTTGCTCCTAATTATTGGACTTTCATCCAATTCATTTTCACAAGAAGCAGGAAAATCCAATTTCATGGATAGGGTATATTTTGGAGGAGGATTTGGTGCCTGGTTTAGCGACAATTATAGCTATGTAGAGTTGTCCCCGGCAGCTGGTTACATGATTACACAAAAATTATCGGCGGGAGTTGGGATCACATATCAATATATTGATCGAAGGTATTACTATACAAATGGAGATAGTTTTAAGAGAAGCTCCAATGTTTACGGTGGGAGATTGTTTGCCAGAATGAGTCTTTTTGGACCCTTGTTTGCCTATGGTGAATATGAAAATCTAAGCTATGAGTTTCCTTCGGGTGTTGGTAATGAATTTAATCGGGAGTGGGTACCCGGATTATTTTTAGGCGGTGGTTTCATGCAACCTCTGGGAAGGAAGGGAGGTATTGGTGTTATGCTATTATATAATTTTCAACACGATGACCTGAGATCACCCTATAATAGCGAATGGGTGTATCGATTTAACTTCTTTATTTAAAAATCCAGATTAAATTTATTTGCTAAGCTTTTCAAATCTTTTTCTACTGCTTCGAGCAGGTCAAATCCTTTATTGATTCGCTCCTGCTCAATAATTCTTTCCGGATCACCGGGAACTAAAACAGATTCGTATCCATTGATGGGTGTTGCACTTCGGAATCGTCTGATCCAATTATCCATATTCGCTTTGAAGGTTTCCTTTAATTGAAAAGCATCGACACGCATCGCACCAAAAAAATGTCCCAATCCTTCGCCGGGCATATCTTCTGGCACAGGTAAAAAACTGACGAAGGGTGGTGCCCATGGTCCATAGCTTGCACCGGAAAGAACAGCAGAAAAAATGTCTACAATTGATCCGAGACAATATCCCTTATGGCTGCCGTGCTCTCTGTCACTTCCCAATGGCAATAGGGCGCCCCCTTTTTTTAGTTCTGAAGGATTGGTGGAAGGACTACCATCCTTGTCCTGAACCCAACCAATAGGAGCTTCTTCATTTTTCCGTTGTAAAATTTCCAGTTTCCCATTGGCAGCCGTGGTTGTAGCAAAATCTGCCACAAACGGAGGCTCCTTTCCGGCAGGAATTGCTACAGCTATCGGGTTTGTGCCCAACATTTGTTCTTTTGACCAGGTAGGAGCGACAAGCGGGCTGGCATTTGTCATACTTATGCCGATCATATCTTCTTTCAGGGCAAGCATGGAATGATAACCAGCGATACCAAAATGATTGGAATTTTTTACAGAAACCCAACCCGTGCCAACATTCCTCGCTTTTTCCATAGCAATTTTCATTGCAGCCGGTCCGACAACCAATCCTAATCCAGCATCACCATCCAACACGGCTGTGCTGGGAGTTTCATGGACAATTTTAATATTTGGATTTGGTGTTATTCTTTTGGCTTCCCACAATCGCACATAGCCGGATAAACGCGCCACACCATGAGAATCAACCCCTCGCAGATCGGCAGAAACAAGTGTTTTTGATGCAATTTTCGCCTGATCTTCGGGACATCCCATTTTTATAAAAACCTGGTATGCGAAGTTTTTAAGCTGGGTATATGTATACATGAATTTTTCACTTTAAAAGTGATGCAAAAATAGGAAATATCAATAAGAAACGTTGAGCTACAGGGGATAGACTTAAATAAAATTAATATGAGTCTCCGGAAGCTTTTGAGATATTTCTTCGGTTTAGCATTTCCTGTTGGATCACGTAGATCATCCCTTCTTTTAGCGAATGTGCAGAGACACGGATTTGTTCGATATTAAAGGCATCAATAATATATTTTACCAAACATGCAGCGACCACAATCATATCGACCCGCATTTCCAGCATTCCTGGGATACCAAGCCTGGCTTCGCGGTCGCGGGTAATTATTTGGTGATATGATGTTTCAAAACCTGCTACGGTAAGCGGTAATTCGGGCTCGTCTCCAGTTAAAAATCGATTGATCTGGTGTTGATACATTTCACTTAATGTATCAAAGGTTCCTGAAGATCCAATGAGACAGATTGGTTTGTAGAGAGTTATTTGTTTTTTCAGATCCTTTAGCTCTTCATTGAAGAATTCATTTAGTTTAATGATCTCTTTGGCTGGAATAGGATCGATATTGTGAAACCAATCCAGTAGTCGTTGAGCACCTATATCAAAGCTTTGTTTCCAAAAGATCTCATCACGGTTGCAAATAATAAATTCTACACTACCGCCACCAATATCCATGATTAGTGCATTATCACCGCCAATGTCAAATGCTGTTTTTACACCCTTATAAATAAATTCAGCTTCAATATCACCTGTAATGATCGTGACCTGGATCCCAGTCTTTCGCTCAATTAATTTTCTGAATTCTTCGCCATTTTTTGCGTTGCGAAATGCACTAGTCGCATATCCATACACTTTGGATATTTTCTCTTTTTGTATGATCTCTTTATACCTGTCCAACGCATCCAGGGCCCGCTGCTGAGCTTCTTCAGTAATAACTCCATGATTTATACCGTCTTTTCCTATTTTCACCGGGATCTTTTCGTTGCGAAAAATATAATAGGCGTTTGGTGTAATTTTCACCAAAAGCAAATTGAACGTGTTTGTCCCCAGGTCTAATACAGCAACTTTCTGCGTTGTCATCATTCAAAAATTTAGCGGCAAATGTAATAAGAGAACTTTACATTATTCAACTAGTTTATGATTGATTTTGTGTATAAGTAACCTTATACGCGAAAAAGTAATATTATTGTAATAAATATAATAAGTTAATAATGGATCGCCAGAAAGCTAATAAAAACAAAGTATCCAACAAGAAGATGAAGTATGAAAAGTTGGAGCATATGAATATAGAAGCAACTAAAGGAGGGGGAGAACATCGGATTGCGATTCAACACAGCAAAGGCAAACTCACAGCACGGGAAAGGCTTGATCTTTTACTGGATAAAGACTCCTTTAATGAGATCGGAAAGTTTGTTACGCACAGGTCGCATGAATTTGATTTGGATAAGGAAAGGTATCTTGGCGATGGAGTTGTTACCGGTTACGGTACAATAAATGGACGACTGACTTATGTGTATTCTCAGGATTTTACAGTTTTTGGAGGATCATTATCCGAAGCCCATGCTGCAAAGATCGTAAGGATCATGGACTTAGCATTAAAAAATGGAGCACCTATCGTAGGAATAAATGATTCAGGAGGTGCGAGAATCCAGGAGGGGGTAGAATCTCTTGGTGGCTATGCGGATATTTTCTACAGGAATACACGTATATCCGGAGTCGTTCCTCAAATATCTTTAATTATGGGCCCGTGTGCAGGAGGTGCTGTTTATTCTCCGGCAATCACGGATTTTATTTTTATGGTTCAACATACTTCTTACATGTTTGTGACTGGCCCAAAGGTGGTGAAAACAGTGACACATGAAGAGGTGACTGCTGAAGAATTGGGTGGAGCATCGGCACACAGCGTGAAAAGTGGTGTTGTCCATTTTGCCCTTTCAAATGAGGTTGAATGCATACAAAAGGTAAAAACACTATTATCCTACCTTCCGCAAAATTGTGAAGACCTGCCTCCTGTAACGGAAATTTCATCTGAATCGAGCACTAGTAAGAAATTGGATGATTTGATCCCAGATAATCCGGAAGAAGCCTACGACATGAGGGATGTTATCTATGACGTTATCGATAACCGTACTTTTCTGGAAGTGCAGCAGGAATTCGCTCAGAATATTGTGGTGGGTTTTGGAAGATTGGATGGACGTAGTATTGGAATTGTGGCTAATCAACCATCGGTATTGGCAGGGGTGCTGGATATTCATGCCAGTCAGAAAGGTGCGCGATTTGTGCGTTTTTGTGATTGTTTCAATATTCCATTACTCGTTTTTGAGGATGTACCCGGTTTTTTACCAGGTACGCATCAGGAGTGGAATGGGATTATTTCCAATGGAGCTAAATTGTTGTATGCATTTAGCGAAGCTACCGTGCCACGCGTTACCGTGATCACACGGAAAGCGTATGGGGGAGCTTATGATGTCATGAATTCCAAACATATAGGTGCTGATATGAATTTTGCATGGCCGACTGCTGAAATTGCCGTGATGGGAGCAAAAGGAGCTGCAGAGATCATTTTTAAGAAGGAAATATCTACGGCAAATGATAAAGAGAAAGAATTGGCAAACCGGGAAAGTACCTACAATGAGAAATTTGCCAATCCATATATCGCCGCTTCCCGTGGATATATCGATGAGGTTATCATGCCACATCAAACAAGGGAAAAGCTAATTGACGCTTTTGATATGCTACAAAATAAGGTAGATATGTTGCCAAAGAAAAAGCACGGAAATATTCCACTGTAAGAAAGATCCCTATATAACCTGCCTAATCTTATAGTCGACCAATCCTGTCTCCCAGGATAATTTTGAGCCTCAGCATCTTGCATCAATGGAGGTCAATAGCTCGGAATTCTGTTATCTTTGAAGGTAATTCAAATTTTTACTCTTAAACTTGCGGCATTTTTGTGGTTTGATTTTAACAAAATGAAAGCAGATATATGAGTTATATAGCAAGAAAACTCAAGAAAGCTCAACAGTTGTTTACGCCTTTGTTTCGGGATTCTGCGGTTTTTATGCACGGTTAAATGGATATACATCCGAATTCAAGGTGGTTTAATAAAGATCTTGTGCATAGAACCGGGGGGGGGCTGTTTCCGAATGATGACGATTACGGAAGAAACATTATGTCATTAGAGCCCTGGGACAATACGCGAAGAGACATGATCATTTTGTTATTGAGGACTATACTGGAAAATGAAATGCCTGGAGATTTTGTCAAACTTCGTGTATATAAATGCTTTACGACCAGGTTATTGCATCATTATGCACCTGAGCGAGCATTGCATCTATTCGATACCTTCGAGGGCTTCCCGGACCAGAGCATGCGGCAGAACAGGACAAAGCTGACAATACAATCACAAAAAGACTATTCACTGATACTTCGGTAGAAGGTGTCAAGAATCATATCGCCCCACTTAATGGTAATGTCAAATTTTACCCGGGATTTTTCCCACACACAATTCCTGAAGGATTTGATAATGCCCGATTTTCCTTCGTTCACCTGGATGCCGATTTATACGAACCGGTACTAGACTGGTTGAAGTACTTTTATGACCGTGTTATTCCTGGTGGATACATGCTGGTGAATGATTACAATGCATGGATTGGTGAGCGAAAGGTCGTAATTGAATTTTTCAAATCAAAAATGGAAATCCCGATTCCCATGCCCGACAAAAGTGGCTCGGCATTGATACAGAAACAATAGACTGTTTCCTTGAGATCAGACCGTCATATTTTTTACATTTGCGCTAAAGTATTTTAAGCACAAATATGAGGTTATTAATCATAAACACCTTTCCTATTTGGGGTGGCGATGAAAAATGGACCATTAACGTTGGAGGTGGGAGTAGAGATCGAGGGCATTTTGTTGCCATCGCAAGTCCACGAAAGTCAAAGACCTACCAGGAAACCCTGCGCTTAGGATTGAACACATTTCCTCTCCATATCGGACCTGACATAGCACTCTGGAAGCTTCCTTCTATAATCTGGTATATTAAAAAAATGCTATTGATGTTGTATTGTGCGTTCAAAACCGTGATGTGAAGATCGGTGCACTGGCAGCAAAATTGGACGGTGTTTGGTGTGTGTTTGCAAGACAGAAACCGGATACAACTAAAATGAGAAAATATGACTAAGTTTTATAATTGATAGAGAAATTTAATTTATATACAGCGATATAGAAAACCTATGAAAATACTAATTGTAAATACTTATAAAGACTGGGGTGGTGATGAGAAATGGACCATTTTAATTGGAAAAGGATTAAAAGCTAAAAAACATCGTGTTGTGATAGGAAGTCGTCCCAGTCTTGAAACAGAAAAAAGAGCGCTAGAAAATGGATTGGAGATTTATCCTTTACATATAGGTCCTGATATTGCCTTTTGGAAAGTGCCCCGAATCATGAAATATATTAAACAACAGAAGTTTGATGTTGTGGTATGTGTGCAAAACAGAGATGTAAAAATTGCTGCTTTGGCAGCAAAGTTAGCTGGGACAAAGCTTGTTTTAGCAAGACAAGCTTTGGATGCTATGAAACGTCGTTTTTACCATCGATTGGCATTCACCAGATTTGTGGATGGGGTAATTACAAATACTTATGCGCTCAAGAAATTGTATATGAGTTATGGATGGTTCAAAGATGATTTTATTCATCCTGTTCATGATGGGATGGATATACAAAGAAATGTTCCGGATATCGATGTAAGAGAAGAGTTTGGTCTTCCTATAGATGCCAAAGTAATTGTTGGGGCTGGTAGGATTGTATATCTGAAAGGATATGATTTATTAATAAAAGTGGCAAAAAAGGCAAAAGAAAGAAATCTCAAATGGAGGTTTATTA
>Ga0209536_100000514_pt1 | contig 62574 bp, 56 predicted proteins | sample DeeMarSeWOR28_12_FD_187461 | JGI IMG/M metagenome (GOLD analysis project Ga0209536, IMG submission 187461) | Marine sediment microbial communities from White Oak River estuary, North Carolina - WOR-2-8_12 (SPAdes) (version 2) | ecosystem: Environmental > Aquatic > Marine > Intertidal zone >...
GCCGGATGATCTTTAAATTCCTTCATAAAATTTTTAGAAAATTCCTTTACCGCACTTTCATCCGCATGCGCGCGTTTGCGGTTTCCTGTAAATAAAATTCCTTTAAGTTTTTTGGAACCCATCACCGTTCCGGCGCCGGTTCTGCCGGCCGATCGCCAGTAGTCATTTTCAACCACGGAAAAGCGAATCAGATTTTCGGCGGCCGGCCCGACGACCACAGCTCCCTTCTTGCGGTATTCCGATTTTGTAAAGCGTTGATTGACCGCATCTTCGGCCGCATAGGTCTCCATACCCCAGATGTCACCGGCGTCATGAAAGTCAACCCCGTCCGGATGTACGGTTAAAACACTCGGCTGTGAACATTGCCCCTGGATGACAATGGCATCAAATCCGGTGGCATCAACGGCATCCGGTGTTCTGCCACCGGAATATGATTCTGTGAACAAACCGGTTAGGGGCGACTTGGTGAAAACCCCGTAGCGACAGGATCCCCAGATGGTGCTGCCGCCCAGCGGGCCGGTGGCAAAGATTAACGTATTTTCCGGGGAGAGCGGATCAACTTCAGGGGGATTTAATTCGTATAATAAATAAGCCGCCAGCCCTTTGCCGCCAAGATATTTTTCATAAATCTCATCGCTGACAGCATCGATGGTAAAATTCTTCTGGCTTAGGTCAACTTTTAAAATCCGACCATAAAATCCGTTCATGATATTTCTCCTTATATTTTTCCTTCTAAACTGATCCCTCAAAAATAAATTCAAGTTTTTTCGCCTGAATCCTGCTTGTCAATATAAGTTTCCCATTACCGGAAAAATATATATCCAAAGATACATGCTTAAATCAATATCGAATAAAATTGATTTCAAAATTATTTATCATGTTCGAAGCCAAGGCACAAGACGACACCGGGCATCATAAGAGTTTTTGAAGTCGCTTTTAGAGAAGGTGGCAGGCTGCGTAATGCGTTTGACTCACTTCGATCATTTCAGGGATTCCCTGGCTGCAAACCGTCCTGGCGTGGGGACACCGGGTCCGAAACGTGCAGCCGGACGGCGGATTTTCGGGACTGGGGATGTCACCTTGCAGGATGGTTCGCTGCATGGCCGATTTGGGGTCCGGTACCGGAATGGCAGATAGTAAAGCCTGCGTATAAGGATGACGCGGCCTGCTGTAAATATTTTGACCGGGGGCAATTTCTACAATTTTCCCCAGATACATGATCGCTACCCGATCGGATATGTGCTCGACAACGGCCAGATCATGGGAAACAAACAGATACGACAGCTGGAATTCTTCCTGTAAATTTACCAAAAGATTGATGATCTGCGCCTGGATGGACACATCTAAAGCTGAAACCGGTTCGTCTGCAATGATGAGTTTGGGATTCAGCGTAAGTACCCGGGCAATGCCGATTCGCTGGCGCTGTCCCCCGCTGAATTCATGTGGAAACCGCTTCATGTAGTCTGCTTCCAGGCCCACCTTTTCCAATACCTCAGCAACCCGATCGGTTCTTTGCGCTTTGGTGCCCATGTTGTGAACGAGGAGCGGTTCTCCGACAATATCACCAACCGTCATGCGGGGATTTAGAGAAGCAAATGGGTCCTGAAAAATCATCTGGGCATTGCGGCGAAACCCCTTAAGTTTATTTTCGTTAAATTTGGCAACATCTTGCCCTTCGAAATTGATAACCCCCGACGTCGGCTCAATGAGTCTCAGAATAGCCCGACCGGTGGTGGTTTTACCGCATCCCGACTCACCCACCAGCCCCAGGGTTTCGCCTTTTTTCAGGGAAAAGCTGACGCCATTGACCGCGTAAACGTAACGCGCCTCCTGAAAAAACCTGGATTTTTTCAAAGGAAAGGATTTAACCAGATCATTAACGTCCAATAAAAGGTTATTCATTTTTTTGTTCTGCGAATACAGGCAACCAGATGTCCTTTGTCTATTTCTTTAAGTTCGGGGCTTTCTTGGTAACACTGTCCGATCACTTCGGTACAACGATCTACGAATTTGCAGCCGGGAATGTCCCGGTAGGGGGCCGGTACAACGCCTTTTATTTCTTCTAAAAATTTTTCCTTCCGTCCCAGCACGGGCAACGATCGCATCAACGCAATTGTATAGGGATGGCTCGGTCTTTCAAAAAGAGCTTCGACATCGGCCTCTTCAACTTTTACTCCCGCATACATGACCACTACCCGCTGGGCGCTTTTTGCAATGATACCCAGATCATGCGTAATCAAAATCATCGCCATTTTAAATTTTTCTTTTAAACGCAGTATGAGATCAAGTATCTGGGCTTGAATGGTAACATCAAGGGCGGTCGTGGGTTCATCGGCAATCAACACATTGGGATTACATCCTAATGCCATGGCAATCATGGCACGCTGGCGCATACCGCCGCTGAGTTGATGCGGATAGGCGCTTAAAACTCTTCTTGGCGAGGGTATCTCGCAGGCTTCCAGGATCTCAACAGCCCGTCTCTGCGCTTCCTTTTTAGAAAGATTTTGATGTAATTTAAAAACTTTAGATAGCTGATAGCCGATGGCAAACACCGGGTTCAGCGAAGTCATCGGTTCTTGAAAGATCATGGAGATCCGATTGCCGCGGATATCCCGCATCCTCCGCATCGGAAGTTCCAATAGATTTTGACCTTCAAACCATATTTCACCGGAAACAATTTCGCCAGGCGGTATGGGTATCAGCCTTAAAATGGAAAGCGCAGATACGCTCTTACCGCAACCGGATTCGCCGACAACACCGAGGGTCTCGCCGGGATACACGTGATAGCTCACATTATCGACGGCTTTGGCGACACCATCCGGCGTGCGGAAATAAGTTCTGAGATCCTTAATAGATAGGACCGGTGTATTTGCGCTAAATTTCGGCATCTTAAATAGTAAGTCCTAATTTTAACATTATCCGCCGTGAAACGTATATGACTTAAATAAGGAAATTAGGTTCAACCATAATGGTTAGCTGTTATGTCTTTTGAAATCTCCATCTTATTTTAGGGTCCAGGGCTTCACGAATTCCATCACCAACCAGGTTAAACGCTAAAACAGTTGAAAAGATAGCTGCCCCTGAAAATGTCGAAATCCACCATTGCTTCATAAAAAATTCACGGCCGTCGCTCACCATGACTCCCCAGTCTGCTGTCGGTGGTTGGGTCCCCAAGCCTAAAAATCCTAAACCGGCCAGGGCAAGAATAATAAAACCCATATCCAGGGTCGCTTGAACAATAATCGGCGAAATGCAGTTGGGCAGTATATGGCGAAACATGATTCGCCAGCGGGACACACCGATAGCTCTGGCGGATTCAACAAACTGCATCTCTTTTATTGATATAACCTGGCTGCGCATGAGACGGGTGTACCAGGGCCACCACGGTATGCAGAGCGCAATCAGGGCGTTTAACAGGCTAGGGCCCAATGATGCAATTATGGCAACAGCCAGCAAAAGAGATGGGAAAGCAAGAATCATGTCTGCAAATCTCATAATGATTTCATCGATCTTTCCGCCGAAATAACCGGCGATCAGCCCAAGGGGCACCCCGATTGACATCACAATAAAAACGACCACAATGGCAGCTCTCAAAGAAACACGGGCTCCGAAAATAACGCGACTGAGGATGTCCCGGCCGAGGTAATCGGTTCCAAAAAGATGTCTGGTACTGGGTGCAGCCAGCCGCTCTTTAAGATTTGATAAACCTCTGCCTTGATCCGGGTAAGGCGCCAGCATAGGAGCAAAAAAGGCGGTTATCATCAGGATGAAAATAATTACCAAACCGAAAGTGGTCAGCGGATTCTTGAGGATCAAATTCATCCCCCGCATTAAATCTCTGCTTCTGCTGGATTGATTCCGTTTGTTTTCTTGAATCTTCATGATGATTTTTAACCCAGACGTATGCGCGGATCGAAAACCGCAATCAGAATGTCAACAATCAAATTCACCACCACATAAAACAACGCCATCAGCATGGTAACACCCATGATGACGGGATAATCGTTGAGGAAAATAGCTTTCGTGATATAGCTGCCGATACCGGGCCAGAAAAAAATAAGCTCAATGTACAGCGTTGCCGTCAACATAAAGGCAAAAGACAGGCCCGCTGTGGTTATGGTCGGGCCCATGGCATTTTTCAAGGCCTGTAAGAATAAAATCTCTTTTTCCGAAACACCAACCGCCCTTGCTGTTGTGATATAATCCTCCCGCAGCACCTCAAGCATGGTCGATCTGGTCATCCGGGCAATCAACCCCATGGAAAAGCAGGCCAACGTGATTGTGGGAAGTACGAGATGAGATAAAACACTTGTAAATGCGGGCCAATTGCCGGTAATCAAGGCGTCGAGAACATAAAAACCTGTAATCTTCTCAATGGGACTTATCAGACCCACCACCGTGTCGATACGCCCGCCAATCGGAAAAAGGCCCAGCCATCGGAAAAAAACGATCTGAAAAATCATGGCCAGCCAGAAAGAGGGCAGAGACACATCTGCTACGGAAAAGAGCCGAATCAAATGATCCACCAGGGTGTTTTCTTTTTTGGCAGAAATCACCCCTAAAGGGATACCCACCAATAAGGCGACAAAAATAGCACTGAACATCAGCTCGAGAGATGCCGGCAGATGATCGATAATTCCAACCATTACCGGTCTATGGGTGCGCAGGGATTCACCTAAATTTCCGCGGCTGAGGTCTCTGAGGTAATAAAAAAACTGGGTGTAAAGCGGTTTGTCGAGCCCCAGCTGAATCCGGACCATTTCAACCTGTTCTGCTTTTGCCCGTGGGCCTAAATAAGCCGTAGCCGGATCACCGGGGACAACTCTGGATAGGATGAAAGTGATTGCGCACAGTCCCAGAAGAACAAACATGAGCCACAGCATGCGTCTAATGATATATCGTAGCATCAGCCTTCCAGTTGTTCAGAGAATAAAAAATTGGGGGACGGAAACTGGCTAGGAGGTGGAGGATGTCTCTCCACCTCCGTTTCTTTTATTCCTTGTACATGTTGTACCAGAAAGGTACCCGCGGATAGTTCGGGTTGATGACATATCCTTTTAGTTCTTTTCTTTTAAAAACCGGCAATTCAACATCAAAAAGGTAAATGGAGGGAGCATCTTCGATCAACATTTTTTGGGCATTGGCATAAAGCATCTGGGCTTTGTCACCATCAGGTGTTGAGTAGGCCGTAAGAATCATTTTGTCAAAGTCCGGATTTTTGTAATACGCAAAGTTCCAGTAAGGCTTCTTTTCAACATGCCAGAGGCTGTATAAGGTCTCATAAGGATCACTGAATGTGGGCCACCACATGACCGCCGCCAGGTGATGCGCTTTCTCCGGTCCCCCTTTCATCAACTCCCATTGGGCCGTCCAGATCATCGGTCGGATTTCCACATTGATGCCAATTTTAGCGAGTTCCTCCTTGATCAAGGGTGCAAAAGCTTTCTCAACGTCATTTTCCGCCGCATAGGTAAATGTCAGCGTGTCCTTTATTCCGTTCGGATGTCCGGCTTCTGCCATAAGTTTTTTGGCTTTATCCAAATTATGGGTATACTGATGCAGGCTATCGTCGTGACCGAACTGACCGTATGGAACAGGGCCCACGGCTTGCCTGCCGAGCCCCGCTGCGCTGATTTCAATGATGTCTTCGTATGGGATGGCATAGGAAACGGCTTGTCTGATCAGTTTGTTATCAAAAGGAAATTTTGCCGTATTCAGGTGAAGGTAATAGTTGATAAAACTGGGACCGACCAAACGCTCGCAACACGCTTTGGTATCGAATGTTCGGCTCGATTCTGTCGGAACACGGCTTGCAACGTCGGCAACACCGGATTCCAGCATCTGCTCGGCAACCGTTCCCTCTTTGACGATTTTAACAACGATGCGCTCGAAATGCGCTTTTTTCCAGCCTTTCCAGTATTGATCAAATTTTTTAAAGATAATTTCCTCGTCCGGTTTGTAGCTTTCCATTACATAGGGACCACATCCGGCCTCATGCCCCTCATCAAACCACTTGCGATCTTTATTTACAGCATTCGGACTAATGATCCAGGCCGCATTTGCCGAAGCGGCAATACGATCAAAAGGCGCTGCACTTTTTAAGCTAAACTGGACGGTATAATCATCGATTAACTTGATTTCTTTGACCGGTTCAAAAATAAATGCCGCTCCTTTGCCCATCTTCATCGTCCGCTCAATGGAATCCTTGACAGCTTTTGCCGTGAGCATCCCTCCATCGTGGAATTTAACACCCTTTCTGAGATAAAAAGTCCAGGTTAGACCATCGCTTGAGGCTTCCCATCTTTCTGCCAGACCCGGCTCAAAAGCCTTGTCACTTCCCGGCGGTGCCACCCAAATCAGCGTCTCATAAATGTTGGGCATATAAGTGGCTTCTGTAGAATAACTGGCACTTGGATCCCAGGTCGTGACGCTGTCGACGGATGCAAAGACCAAAATTTCCTTGGGTAATTTTGCCGCTTGCCCGGGCAATGCCGAGAACACCATAAATACGAAAGCTAACAGCACGATGATAAAATTGAGTTTGAATTTGTTTTTCATTTTTTCCTCCTCTCTCTTGGGTTGTTAATTTCAACATGATCCGACGATGGTAGCCATCGACAGCTCAGGTTATCAAAATAATTCAATGGGATACATTGTTCAAATACTCTGCAATTTGTTATTGCTATCGCTATATAAAGGTGCGAATTCCAATTTCTTCAGTCGCCTATCTTCTTATTCAGTTTGAGGGGCCCCAGCGAATTAAAAATATGCCCTTTGCCAATGTCATCCGCATATATCGGGAATTTGCCCTTATAATCTCGAAGATCCTTCCATACCTGACTGGTTCCCAGCGTTCCGTATTCTCTAACACGAGAGACAATATCCAGATCAATGACCTCACTCATGATTACAAATCCTTCTCCGGAAGTCTGCAGGACATGTCCTTCCGGATCAACGAAGATCGATCGGCCGATACCACCAATACCCAGGCCATTGACGTTAAAGAAGAATAGCTGATTTGAAATTGCAGCGGCCTGAGCCAGAATCATCTCCTGGGGTCGGTCTGAAGTGTAAGTGGCCGTGGGACAAAAAATAGCTTCAGCCCCCATCCAGGCCAGGTTACGCGCCACCTCGGGAAACCACACATCGTAACAGATACAGAGACCAAAGCGTCCTTTATTGGGGATGTCGAATATGCAGAATTCTTCGCCGGCTTCGTTCTTTTCAAGAGGTCGCCAGGGAAAAATTTTGCGGTATTTAGCTGTGATCTCACCAGCCGGGGAAATAACGACAGATGTGTTATAAATTTTATCCTGCTCTTTTTCATAAAATGAACCCGGAATAAGCCATTTCTTTTCATTTTGGGCCCATTCGGTGAATTTATCGAGAAACGCATTGGGGATGGGTGCAGCCAGATTGATATCAATTCCGCTCACACAAAGTTCGCTAAACAACACAATATCAACCCAGGGAAAAAGGGCAACTGTTCGATCTAAGTTCACCATCATCGCATCCGAATTGTTTTTTCCATATGCGACTTCCATTTGTATCCCAGCAATTCCAAGATATCTGGCCATTTTTCCCCCTATTTGTTTTTGAGCTTACACAATAAGCTTTTGATTCTGGGAAAATGTTTACGAAAATTTACGACTTCAAAGGCTGAGATCATGCTTGTGACCAAGGCACGAATCGGTTCAAAAGCGTAGCGTACACGATAGTACGTGAGCATTTTGAAGCCGATTCGCAACGCAACTCACTGTCATTAGATGAGCCTTTGTAATCGTTTCTAATAGTTGATGACACAGTGAACATCCCGCATAAAATCTGCCGCTCCAACAGCATCCCCTTTCTTGATGAGCTCAATCATCGTCAGATGCTCGGTATAATTCATTTCGCGCATCTTTCGGCTCCAATCTTTCTTGCCGAATTCAAACAACCGCTGGCGGATGATATTGAGCTGCTTCAAAATGGGTTCATTTGATGATAGATCAAGATAGGCATGATGAAATGCCGTATTTAAATCCCAGTAATTATAGAATCTATCCTCAGAAATATTGGTGTACATTTCCTGGTTGAGTTGTTTCATTTGCTCGATTTCCCGGGGCCCAATTTTATAGAACACGGAAAGCAGTATGCGAGAATCCAGCGCACCAAGCATTGCGTACATATCCTCAATGTCTTTCTGGCTCAGCTTATTTATTTGGATTCCTCGCTGAGGAAGAAAGGTCACAAAGCCCTCGGTTTGCAACTGCAGTAACGCATCCCTGAGCGGGGTTCGGCTGATACCTAAACTTTTCATCAATTGATTCATACTGATAAACATTCCGGGTTTCAGATTTTCCGCTTTTAGCTCATTGCGCAGGTATTCATAGACTTGAGTTCGCAATAATTGATGGGTGGAGGGGGTTGTGAAATTTGTTGGGGATATGTTTTCCATTGTTGAGAATTAATCACTAAACGTTAACGATGAAAGTTAAGGGTTTAGAATGAATCCTGGAAGCTGATATACTAGTATACTAATATATTTGTCAAGAGGAAATTTTCTTTTTCAAAAATCAAAGACTTAAATTCAGCCAGTGACCCGGCAATAAACTCTATATCAATATCGGTTCCCCCGGTAGATAGAGCAACATAATTCAATGCCTCAAGTTTTTTTAGCCTTTCCAGGGCCTGGTCGGTTTTCTTGACAAAAAATTTAGCCTAAGTTATTTCGCAGACAAGTTGTGAAATCACAGAAGGAAGGCTATGAGCGCATACAGAGAATTTGGAGCAAAATAGTTCGCTGTAGAAGGGTATAAAAGTGAAAAAAATTATTATTGTCGGTGTTGGCGCCCAGGGCAGTACCATTGCCAGACGGATGGATGAACACCCGGGGGTATCTGAAATAATTTGTGCGGATTATGACATCACGGCGGCGGGAAAACTGAGCGCTTCCCTAAAAAAGGCAACCGCCGTAGAGCTTGACGCCCGGAACGTCAATAATGTAATCAAGGCAGCTGAAGGGTCTGATCTGATGGTAAATGGATTGCCGCTGGATTTCAATCTGATCATCATGGAGGCCGCTCTGGCGATGAATGCCTCTTATATGGATATGGCCGGTCCCATGGAAGACATCGGTTTCGTCGAAAGCTACCAGCTTATTTTTTCCGAGTGGCATCAAAAATTCAAAGAAAACGGGCTAACTGCACTTATAGGTTGTGGATCGTCACCCGGTCTTGCCAATGTCATCGTAAGAGAATCTGTGGAGAAGCTGGACAGTTGTGACCAAATCGGCATTTATATTTATGAGGGTCTCTGGGCAAAGCGCTTTACACCCTTCTGGTGGTCACCGGAAGTCGCCTTCGGGGATATGGCATATAGCACCTTTCGGTATGAAAATGGAAATATCGTAAAGGACAAACCCTTCAGTCGTCCGGTAATGATGAAATTTAAAGGGATTGACCAGGAGATCCGCATGGTCGACCACGAACACGATGAACCGGTTACCATGGGCTTGTTGGCCGATAAGGTGCTCAAAGGCGTCGAAAACGTGGAATTCAAATATGGTGGCCCGCATGTAGAGCTTTCCGAATTGCTGTATAAAATGGGATTGCTTTCAAAGGAACCGGTGACCGTCAAGGGCGCCGACATCATTCCAATGGATCTGGTTCTTAAATTGTGTCCGCCAGCGCCGAAATTTCCGGACGAAATCAAGGCAATTCTCGAAGAAGGACTGGTTTTGGAAGAAGGCGCTTTTCTGGTACGGGTTGAAGGCCGCAAAAAAGATAAATCCGTGAGGATTGACTGTTATGTCAATGCGCCGGGATTGGTGGAAGCCTTTGAAACATCAGGCTTGAGCCACGAGGCTTATCTAACGGGGCAGTGTGCCTCGGTTTTCGTCAAAATGATGGTGGATGATGCCTTTACCGAAAAAGGGGTATTTGTTCCGGAACAACTTCCTGCAGATGCCCGCCGTTATTATTTTCAAGAACTTGCCAAACTTGGCGTCACCGTGGATGAAATCGTTGAAAAAAAGATCGCCTGATCGAATTCAGCAATGCTCAATTCGATGATACTGGGTATTTGTCATTAGGCCCCTAATTTTTTTACTTACAACATGTTGGGAAAAAACTGAAAGTTTTCTGCGGACCAGGGTTCGCGTGTCAGAAAATGGAAAGTTCATGCCGTTAAGTTTTCTATTCGATCAAACTGGCCGCTTCGGCGGTCAGCGGCGGGGCTGAACACTGAAACCTGCCAATTAAGATTAATACAAGGAGGAACTCATGAATCTATATGCAGGCAAAATACTCGTCGTCGATCTCACGGAGAAAAAAATCTCTACCGAGCCCCTGAGAGAAGACTGGTTAAAGGACTACTGGGGGTGTTGGGGGCTTGCACTACGATATTACTGGCAACTGGTCTCTCCCGAGATCGATCCCCTTTCACCGCAAAATGCCCTGGTAATTATGACCGGCCCCTTTTGCGGAACCTTGGTACCGACCACCTCCCGATTTTGTCTGGTTTCCAAATCTCCCCAGACCGGAACCGTATTTGAAACCAACACCGGCGGTGCGTTTGGTCCGGAGCTCAAATTCGCCGGCTATGATGGTATCATCATCAAGGGCCGGGCCGACACCTTAACCTATTTAAAAATTCAAGATGATCAGGTCAGCCTGGAAAGTGCCGAATCATTAGCCGGTAAAGGAATATTTGAGACCGAAAAACGGCTCAAAAGCGCCCTGGGCTCTCCGGAAGCCAAAACACTGACCATCGGACCGGCCGGTGAAAATTTGGTCAAATATGCCTGCATCGGTACCGAAAGTTACCGTCAGATGGGTCGCGGTGGTGCCGGCGCGCTTTTCGGCAGTAAAAATTTGAAGGGTATTGTCTGCCGCGGTACTGGTAACATTGCGGTGGCGGATATGTCCGCTTTTCTGAAAAAAATCACTCAACACAAAGAAGCCGATGTTTTAACGGATGCTAACCTCTGGGCCAGTACCGACGGCACGCCGATTTTGGTGGAGGCAATGAACGAAATCGGAATTCTTCCCACCCGCAATTTTACCTATGGTGTTTTTGATAACAAAGACGGCATTAATTCGGATGCCATCAAAGCGGCCAAACGCGGGGACAGAGCCTGCTCGTCATGTCCATTGGCCTGCGGCAAGTTCACACACATCAACGGCGCTGAAATGGAAGGTCCGGAATATGAAACATTATGCCTGGCGGGATCCAATTGCGAAATCGCCGATCTGGAACAGGTTATCCGATTTAACCGGTTATGTGATGACTTTGGACTGGACACCATCTCCTGCGGCAACACGGTAGGATTGGCCATGGAGCTCGCCGAAAAGGGGCGTCATGATTTTGGCCTCAGGTTCGGACAGACTAAAGCCTATCTTGAAGTTGTCTCGGAAATAGCCCTAAGGTCTACCCAAAGAGGCAAAGAACTGGCCCTTGGCGCTAAAAAGCTTGCAGAAAAATACCAGGCCCTGGATTTGGTGGCTGATGCCAAGAGTATGGAGTATCCGGCTTATGAGCCGCGGGGTAACTATGGAATGGGCTTGGCCTATGCCACCAGTGAACGGGGCGCCTGTCACCTGCGGGCATTCACTGCTTTTTCTGACGCGCCTTTGGATGTTAAAAAGCAGACCCAAAAAGTTGTTGATGGTCAAAATTTCAATGCCATCAAATGGTCCATGTGCATCTGTGATTTTTGGGGATCAGTGACCCATGAAATCATGGCCGAGCTTCTGACCGCCGCTTTAGGCGTCGCCGTTACGCCGGATGAATTGGCGTTGGCCGGCGAACGCATCTGGAACCTGACGCGTCTTTTTAATCTAGGCGCAGGATTTACGTCGGAAGATGATTGCCTGCCCGAAAAAATAATGAACCAACCCCTGGAAAAAGGTCCCCATGCGGGTAACGTATTTAATAAAGAGAACTTCGAAACATCCAAGAAACTCTATTATCAATTGCGGGGTTGGGACGATAAGGGCATACCTTCTCAAGAAAAATTGACACAATTGGGGTTGAATCATCTATAGCTTCATAATGATTTTTATGCGTTTTGCGGCAAACTTTTTTAATACATTCGGTTCTTTTAATCTATCGCAATGATTTTGCCTGTTTAATTCCGGTTCACCTGGATTATAACTACTGAGGAGAAATATCCATGGAAAAAATATTATATGCGATTCCCGACTTATGCACCGGTTGCAACCGCTGCACCTATGTCTGTTCGGCAGTTAAAGAAGGCAAATTCTATCCGACTAAATCCAGAATTCATATTAACAATTTTACTCTCAATGGCTATTCCGTGCCCAGCGTCTGTTTTCAATGTCCGAAACCGGACTGTCTGAAAGCCTGCCCGGAGGAGGCGATTTATAAAGATGGAAACGAGGTAGTGCGGGTTGACCGTAAAAAGTGCAACGGTTGCGGCGACTGTGTAGCGGCGTGCCCCTATGGGATGATCGAGCAGGATGCGGAAAAGCTGGCATACAAATGCGATTATTGCGACGGGGATCCGGCCTGCGTAAAAGAATGTGCCCCCGGTGCAATTGTCTTCCAAGCCGAAGACAAGCAGCTGCGCAAGCTACGGGGGTTGCAGATGAAGCAACGCACGGAGTACCCGCGCCCGGATGAGAAACGACATCAACTGGGATTGAACCTGATGTCCAAGGATAAATGGAGTTAAACGCACCCTTGGTGGATCCGAGGTTTTACAGGATTTACAGGAACTGGACGGCGGCGGCCTGATGATCTTGATCTGCGGAGCCTATCCAGATCACTTTAAGCTGCTATTTTTTTCTTTATCTTTTGCACCAGCGCTTTAAATTTGATAGGTTGCCAGCATGGTTTCAAAGGCAGAGTTGCTCAACGGATTTTACCAGGCCCTGGCCTTGTGGCGAATGGTTCTGCCGGCCATATTCATTGGCTGTCTTTGCGGCAATGTCCTGCAGGGGACGCGAATTTGGCGCTATGCAGAATCCCTGCTGCATCGCATGGCCCGCTTTATCCGATTGCCCGCCCCCAGCGGTCCTTATTTGGCAATGTGCTTTTTAAATCGATATGCCGCCAATGCCATGCTGGCAGGACTCATTCAGCATGACGGATTCCCGCCAAAATACCTGCCGGCGGTTTTCCTGACCGGTTGGTTCCCGACTATCCTTTATTTTTACATTTTTTACGTAGCGCCGGCGCTGGCAGCCGCCGTCGGTGTGGCGGTGGCCGGGATATATTCCATTTTCTATATCGGATTTAATTTGCTGATAGCGTTGGCCGGGATTGCGCTGGGGATTTTGCTGCGAAAAGCAGGAAACGCCCATCGCCCGAGCCCGGAAACACCGTTTACAACCCACGCTTCCCCAAAAGAAAACCGCAAAAGGCTTTCTCTTATCAGGCTTTCACTGGCGCAATTTGCTCGCATCGCCGCCGTATTTGTACCCGTTACCCTGGCTTTTGCCGTTTTAATCAACATCAAACAAGCATCGGCGGTCCTGGAGCGTCTGGACCCAATTTTTTCCGCATGGGGACTGCCATCGACATGCGTATTGGTGATCGTTGCCGGTCTGCCCAGCAAAATAGCCGGTATTGCGGCCCTCGGCCCCATTTATCAAAACGGATTGCTGACATCCAAAGAGGTCATTGTGACGCTTTTGTTAGCAGCCGTGTTTCACGCCGGCTACGAGTTTTTTGCCAGCTTCCTTCCGGCAAATCTAGCTATCTTCGGGCCGTCACGCGGATTGAGGCTGTCCATCATAACGATTTTTATTCGAATTGCGGCAATCGGTCTCATGATGATTCTGGCGATAGCCATTCTTTAAAACCCCCAATTGGACCCAACTAAATGATTGACACGCAAGCCAGATTTCTCTTATATCTGCGATCAAAAAAAACGCATTCATATCCCTCGCGTGCAATCGATTTTTACTTTTATACCGGCGTTGCTTTCACAATGGATTACCACAGCATTCGTGAGAACAAATGTTCGGGAGGAAGGATACCATGCTGTCAGCGGAATCCGTCGGCCTTGCCATCAAAATAGTTAACGGCCTGATTAAGCTCACCAAACGACTCGATCTCATCATCGCCGAGAAAGAAGCGGTCGAGGAGCCGCTGGTCATCCCAGTACCCGATGTCAGTCTGGCACCCACCCAGCCGCAGATGCGCAAGGCTCTTCGCAAACTGCTGAAGGATACCAAGAACGACGATCCCGACCCGCTGGGTGATGATCGCGAGAAGATTCTTAAGGTCGTCGATGTACAGCCACAGAACATTGTGCTATTTGACTTCATGCAGACGTATTTGCCGGAGCAGGCGCTGGGTCGTGTTCTGAGTCCCGACGGCGCTTTTATGACGGCCTTCCGAGAACAGCATCCCGACATGGCCGCAGACCCCGATGTGCGTGTCACGGCTTTCTACGTCGGGGCTGGCCGAGATTTTCGCAACAAGAACTACACATGGCGCATCGCTCTGACCGTTGTGGACGTGCTCGCTGAATTCGGCGGCGAGAACATGGCCCTCTTCACTTGCGACGAACGCGTCCAGAAAATCGTTGGCGCAATCCTGAAGCGCTTTGGCGAGACGGATGTCCAAAAAACCGACTCTACGCGCGAACTGCTGCGGGCCGCTCTTCGCGCAACCCTAAACGGTGTTTTTAACGCGCGTGAGGCTTTTGAGGCAGACAGTAAATGGATCGACGCACTCTTCGATGCGCTCGCCAACGCTCGCGATGCCGTCCCGGTGGCGCAAAGGGATGACTTTCTCGTGGGTCTGGTGCGCGGCGAAGGCTATCCGCTTCTTGTGGGCGCTTTCCTGGAAACCGCAGCGGGCATTCTAAACGACGACGCGGCGGAAGATTTCAAAGATGTTGCCGCCCACTTCCTCAACGAAATCGCCGCGCTCATCAAAAAAGAGCCGACCTTCGAAGACTTTTTGCAGGATCACTGGGGCGATCTGCTTCGTGCGGGCTTGAAGTCCCTGGCGAAGCACGGGCCGGCGTTGATCGAAGACGAGTCGGCGCTCCTGGAAAAGGTCCTTGTTTCGGTTGTGGGCGAGCTGGCAAATCTGCCCGACAGCAAATTTCTGAGCAGCGATGCTCTGGTCGGCATTGTTGAGGCGGCCGTAGGCGCGGTGGCTGCCAGCCCGGAACTTATTAAGGAGATAATCGATCAGAAGTGGCTGACGAAATTCATCGAATCCATCGCCGTAACCGTCGCCGGGGAAGGAATTCGTAAGACCTTCACGCAGGAGGGCCTAGAAAGCCTTGTCAGAGACTTGCTGGGCACCTTCGCAGAACATCCGGAGCTGATCATCGAGGAGCCGGGGCTGACTCGCCAGCTGCTCGGCGGTGTGCTTGCCAGCATCAGCGAGGCGAAAACATTCGCGGCTGAGGCCCTCGCCTCGGCCGCCGTCGGAGGCGCACTTATCGCACTCGCTGAAAATCCCTCTCTCATAAAATTCGAATACCCCCGGTTAGTCGCCGCTTTAGCCGGAAAGATTGGCATTTTAGTACAAGAAAAAAAACTCATTCAGGTGCAAGCTGTCGATATTCTGGCTGCCCTTACTGCGACTCCCGCCGAAAACCCGGCCCTTTTTCTCGATGTTGAGAAAGGTCTGGCAGCCTGGACAGTCGAGGCGGTCGTGGCGGTGTCTGAAGGTAACCACGGTGACCTACTGGCCGGTCTGACACTTACCAGGGTGTTGCATGAGATACTCTCAGCCATCGCCCAAAGCGGCAAGGCGGCGCTCAAAAACCATCCGGCCGCGCAATTTGCAGAACAGCTTGAGAATCTATTGGAGGCCGGGCTGTCCCGAGCTGAAAAGGAGCTCGGAAATCTAATGGGTCTACCCTCGCTTCCAGCCGTGTTAAGCGACCTGGTGACTGCATGGGCACGGGGTGAAATTGCCTCGCTGGATCCCGACAACGATAACTTCCGCCGTTTATTCAGTGAACTGGCCGAAAGTGCGGCCGCCTAAAAGGAGGGAAATATGAACATCGCTCGCCGACTCATGCCGTGCCTGCTGGCGGTCCTGCTCATTGCAGGGCTTGCGGGATGCGCAACCAAGCAGGAAGTCACTCATATCGTTGCCGACACAAACGCTGCCTTTGTCAGCCCTTATCTTGAAGCGCCCAAGACAGCAAGAAAGGGCAATGCCTGGAAAGAGCCGGTTGAGCGGATCGACCGGCTGATCGCCCAGTACCCGGACCAGAAAAAACTGGTCAATCATCTTCGGGTCCGGCAAGCCATGCTGCTGACTGTCTACGAGCAGGGTAATCTTGCCGAGGAGCGATGGAAAGCCGTCGAAGACAACGAGCTGACCACTGAACGCGACCAGAGCCTGCACGCCTGCTGGCGCTACCTCGTCTGGTGGTACAAGCGCGCCGGGATTTTCGATCCCCTCGATGCAAAAGAGATGCAAAAGGCTGAAAAAGCGCTAAGTAAACTTGACGAGACAATGAAAAACGTCGGGCAGGGCTCGGATATCCATATCTATCTGGGGACAATTCGTGCGCAGATCGCCCTGAAAATAGCAAACGATTCAGACGTGAGCACGCCTGAGAATGAAGCGCAGGTGCAAAAGAACCTTGTGGCGTCGCTGGAAGCTTATGCGCTTTTGTTTGATCAGCAGGAAGACAAGGATTGGATCGAGAACAACAAAAACACGGACGGCAGGGAGCTGCGGAGCATTAAGGACTTCCGTTATCGCATATGGCTGCGCGAAATGATCAAGGGCTACAAAGAAACGGCAAGATCGTTTGGCATGCAGCCTATCTGGAAGCCGGATTGGGTGAACAACTTGAATGTGGATTAGAAACCCGACCAACAGAGGCATCTCCGGCACCGCCCGAATTTTTCTTTTGATGAAAACTCGTTTTTTCAAAAGCGGATTAAGCGAAAATAGATTCAACGACTTTGCACCATCTCTTTGACAGATCAAGATCCTATCTGTCTCAGGTTTCAGTCTTCCAATAGAGATGTCTAAGCCGGTTGAGAAACTCTTGATCACGCTTTTTTATTGCATCTTCAAGCGCTCCTTTCGAAAAATCAAGGCTGTAATCGTAAAACCCTTTACCGCTCTTGATACCATGATGCCCCTGGTCAACAAGTCTCTTTAAGGCCTCCGGAGGTTTGGTTGAACGATGAAGATCAGGAAGCAAATTTCCCAAAACCTTAAACCAGATGTCTAGTCCACCCAGATCCATTGTGAGCAAAGGACCGATGCTGGCCAGGCGAAATCCGATGCTGCCCCTGACTGCCGCATCGATATCCTCGGCACTTGCAATCCCCTTTTCGTAAAGGTCAAGAACTTCCCTGGCCATAGCGACCTGGATCCTGTTGACCAAAAATCCTGGAATTTCCCGATTAATTCTCACCGGCGCTTTTTTGATTTTTAACAAGAGCTTATAAGTAATATTTAATATCTCATTGCTCGTCTCCTCACCTTTGACAACCTCAACAGTGGGGACAAGTTGGGCAGGATTAAACCAATGGGTAATCACCAACCGCTTTTTATTTTTCACCCTCGCACCAATCTCTTTCAGAGTCAAAGATGAGGTGTTGCTTGCGATGATCGTATGTTGGCTGCAAAGCGTTTCGATGTGTTGGAAGAGATCTTGCTTAAGCGAGACATCTTCGGGAATCGCCTCAACAATAAAATCAGCCGCTTCGACAGCCTGTCTTAGATCGACGGTAAGCGTGAGTCTTTCAAGCGCGGATTCAATTTCTGGCCGTTCAATGAGACCAGCCCGGCGGAAAAGCTCCAAATTATTTTTAATGTGCGCTTTGGCGGTCTCAAGAATCGATTCCTGAATGTCATACAACATCACGGGATATCCGCCCATCATAAAACTCTGGGCGATTCCGTGGCCCATAATGCCACTTCCAAGGACAGCAATATTATGTATTTCCTCAAAATTCATCATGACTCCTTTCTAATTTGCAAAACAGTCCCATGTCGCCGGGCTCAAGGCAGAAGACTCAGGGCTCAGGGATAAAAAAGGTTATGTCCCATACATTTGTATCCACTTCCACTCAACCGAATAATCTGCCAATAAACTCACTTATCTTCGGATTTTTCCTTGTCTTTTTTCGGCGAAGGCTCGTCGCTGCCGTAAACCTCAACATAGGCGTTATGCGAGATGCAACCTTTTTCCCAGTGATTTCTCACTTTCTTGCCGATAAATGAATCCGGATATTTGCGCCCGATGTTGCAGCCGGGGCAGATTTTGCTCCATCCCGCCAGCACTTTTTTCATTTCCATGATTGCCTCCTTTAACTATAAAAATTGCTTTATCTTTTTGTGAACCATTTGTCATTATGTCACCTCTTTATTCTGATCGTCAATTATGGTAAAAACTAACTTCAGTTTAAGTTTGTGATTACCATTAAATTTGGTTTTTCAATGGGTCTTCCAAGGTGGTGGCTTGGAATACGTGGCAGATGTCCCCGGTTTTACTGAACTTTTCTCAAACTTCCCGTAAATTTCTCTTAGAAAGGAAGATAAGCCTTGAAACAGAAATCCAAATGGGAAAAATGCCGGGTAACATGCCCGGAAGAAAAAATTGATACCGAGCTTTTACTGGAGTGGCGCGAAGAAGGCGGCAAAAAGGTCTTGAACAGCATTAGCTGCAAAAATCCCAAACTGATGGATCTCAAACCCCAAGATTGTCAATGGTCATGCTGGCAAAAAATAGAAAAGGGAAATCTGAAGCCCGAAACCTGAAACCAACAAAACGGGCAGCGAATTTTATTAACGGCTAGATTGAAATATTAATTAGTCCATCACAGCAATCGCCTCCACCTCTATCATGTAATCCGCAAGTGCCAAACTTTCTATTATCAATAGGGTATTGGGCGGACAGGGCTCAGGAAAATACTCGTTTCGAACGCTTCGATAGGTTTCGATGTAATTGTAATGGGTCAAAAAGGTCGTCATTTTCACAATGTTCTGCAGGCTGCCGCCGGCTTCCTCCAGAATGTTTTTCAAGTTTGTATAAACCTGACGGACCTGGGCCTCGAAGTCGCCTTTGCCAACCAAACTGCCCTCCACATCCTGTGCGACTTGACCGGCAATATAAAGGGTGTTACCGGCTTTGGCTACATGGGAATACCCTACTGTGGGATGGACGCTTTTTAGTTTCAGGATTTCACGAGTCATGAGTTCCTCCTTTGTGTAACCGTTCAGGGGGTTCAGAGGTTCGGGGTTCACAGTTAAACTAACCTTGAATGGTGAAGCCTGAGCCTGTGAACACTTACCTTTTTATTTATAATTCTGCGCTGATAAACCTGCTGCGTGAAGAGTAACGTAAAGCAATATTTACTTCGGATTTTTGCTAAGAAGAATTGGCAAAGTATTCACCATTCTAATATCCTACCGGTTATAAATTCTCTTCTTCCTCAAAGCCTTTCTTGGATTCGTGCTCTAAAAGCGTGTTTTTGCCTTCTTCTAAGGGCTTTTCTAGAATCGTATCTCTCTCTCATTCATTTTTTAGTCCCGCTAACATTTTCTTATATCGCCACAGCGCTGCCATGATCTTTGCTGCCCTTTCGGGGGTGGGGAGGTTAATCAGGGCGCCTCCCTTTTCAAGATCAGCGACCTCGCTGTCCCAGATTCCAGGCGGTGCAATGAGGCAGCCCACGACCGGTTTCTTCTGTTTCCATTCAAGAAGGAACTCTTTTATACCAGCAACCGCCGCCCTGTTCGCGGAGGCAAACATCATCAATAGGAGGATGCCATCCACCCCATCGTCCTCCAATACGGCCTTTACAACCCCCGTAATGGCAGTGGTGCTGTACCAAGCCGGTCCCATATCTACCGGATTGGTTCTCAGGGCGAGAGGGGGCAGGAGACCATTGACCACGATCTGTGTTTCAGGGCCGAAGACTGCGATCTCCAGGCCCTCCGCCTCACATGCGTCACAGGCCGCCATTGCAGGGCCTGCTTGGCCGGAAAGGACGCCAATCCGTCCACGCCCTGGAGGCGGACACATGGCCAGGGCACGGGCAGCATCCAGCAAGTCTTGCGTATCGTCAAAACAAAGGACACCCGCCTGCTTCAGAGCGCCGTCATAGACCTCGTGTCTTCCGGCCATAGAGCCGGTGTGCGAAAGGGAGGCCCGATCACCGGATTCGGCGCGTCCCGTTTTGTAGGCCAAAACAGGCTTTACGCCCCGTTTGGCGCTCACCGCTTCTATCAATCGGCGAGGATCATCCAGCCCTTCCAGGTATAGCATAATGACGTTGGTGTCCGAATCATTCATCAGGTAAACGACCATGTCCGAGAAGTCCACATTCAAGCGGTTTCCCAAGCCGACGATCTTGCTGATGCCCACATCCTGCCTCATAGCCATAAAGGCCATCAAGTGGGAGATGCCGCCGCTTTGACTTACCAGAGCAACCGTTCCCTTGGGAAGCCTCGAGAACTCCGGTGTAAAGGAGGCATTGAGATCACGGTGGAGGTTTGCCATCCCGAAGGTATTGGGGCCGATCACCGGAATTCCCGCTTCATTGGCAAGGCCTGCCAGGATTTCCTGAAGCTCGGCTCCGCGAGGGTCTTCGATCTCCTTGAACCCCGCTGTGATGAGCACAATGGCCTTGATCCCCTTGCGGATACACTCATCGAAGACGGTCGGAACCGATTCGGCGGGCAGGACGATGACGCCCAAGTCGATCGGTTCAGGGACAGCGTTAACAGAGGGGTAGGCACTGATTCCCATGATCGCATCGGCCCCGGGATTGATGGGAAGGATGGCGCCGGGGAAAGCACCCTGGGTGAGGCTCTTCATCACATGAAAACCAAGTTTAGACGGGTTCTCAGAGGCGCCGATGACGGCAACCGCCTCAGGGTGAAAAAGGTATCTCAGGTTCTTCAATAGTCTTTTGTCAGTCATTGTCTTGCTCATTTGAACCTTTCCCGCAATGAATCTGCACTATTCGATCACCCACAGATCTTTGCCATGCAGCTATTTCTTTATATGTGTATTATGACCTCAAAATGGTCACTTTTCATCTTTTATTTAGCCTCTTTATACAAATTACTTCTTAAATTCAACCCGTTATCTTGATCTGATCTTCTATGACCCCTTCCTTTACAATCTTTGATACATTTTGATTTTTCCCGGGTTCGGGTAAATAGCGGATCAAAAGGAGAGCTGCCATGGGGATAAAAGCGATCCAGCTTAAGATCGTTCGCATGCCGAAAGCGTCGGCCATTCTGCCTGTAAGGGGCATCAGAACACCTGCAGTTCCCAGCGTCAGGCCCATGACGATGCTGGATACCAGGGAACGCCCCTTGGGGGCAACCTGCTGGGCCAGGGCCAATGCAGGAAACAGGGTGGCCAGAAGCAGAAATCCGGACAAAAATGCAATTGGATACAGCATCCAACCGGTACCATGAATGAACACAAAAATGCAAGGAGAGGACAAGGCAAAGGAAAAAAAGTAAATGGGCCTGAAACCGACCCGATCCACCAGGTGACCGCAGATGATGGCACTGACAGATCCCCCCACAGTGAACAAGGAAACGATACTGCCCACCGACACCAAAGAATGCCCCTCGAAGGCCGTAAGCACCGGTATGAATGTGAGTAAGGCCTGCTCCACAAAGGCCCTGGAAACAGCAATCGACCAAATCAGCAAAATCGGTTTCCATACTTCACCGAGGCTCTCCCGCAGTGTGCCGATCAGATTCCTTTGTGTATGACCGGCATCCTCAGAAGCCGGTATCAGGATGAAGAGAATCCCAACGACAAACAATCCCGCAAAGGTCATGATCGGTAGACGATGCAGTCCGAGAAAGGTGACGTACCCTGCAAGCACGATGGGTCCTATCGTAAACCCCAACGTACCCCCCAGGCCAAAAAGCGACATACTCAGCCCGGTACGTCGGCCGCCGTAAACCGAAACCATTCCGGCGGCGGTGGGGTGGTATATGGCAGAGCCAATGGAACCCAGACCGATCAACAACAGGACAACTCCGAAATAAGGAGCAATACCCACCTGGGGGATGCAAACCGCCCCCACGAGCGATCCGATCAGAAGAATCATCCGGGTTCTGTAGCGGTCGGCCAGATAGCCGAAGATGGGCTGAATCAAAAAGGCCATGAATGTGCTAATCCCGGTAATCAAACCCACCTGGGTCAGGTTCAAAGTGAATTTGTCCGCCAGAACCGGCAGAAGCGGCCGAACAAAGGACTGGAAAAAATCGCCGATAAAGTGAATCAGGAATAGGGCAAAAATCGCTCTTTTGTTGATTTGGGTGTTTGCGGTCATGGGTTTCCGACATCAGGATTTTTTGACTCCGCTCCTCTACCATTTTGGGACTCGGCAGTAAAGGTGAAAAAAGTATTTTCATAAAATGACAAGAGGGTTTATGTTCGCAGGTATGAGGCACCGTTAACGTCGATGATGCAGCCTGTAAGATAGTCAGTGCCTTCGGTAGCCAGAAACAGCACCACCCGGGCAACTTCTTCGGGGTGCGCCGCACGGTTCAGGGGGCTTTGAGCACGAATGGCATCTCCCTTAGGACCGGAAAGCAAGGAAGCGGACATATCGGTTTCCACAAATCCCGGAGCAACGGCATACACAAAAATATTGTGGACAGCCAAGGCCTGTGCCATGGATTGACTGAATGCATTAAGTCCGGCCTTGCTGGCGCCGTAGGCAGGCGCATTCGGCTCGCCGCGAAAGGCACCCCGTGAGGTAATGTTGATGATTTTACCGCCACCGCTTTTCATCATGTAACGGGCTACATGAAAAGAAAGATGGGCCGGTCCCACCAAGTTGGTCAATATGGTCTTTTCCCAACTGCATTGCCATTCCTCAAAAGTTGTTGTTGCGATAGGATGAAATTCATATACACCGGCATTATTGACCAGAACATCGATTTTGCCCATTTTTTGAATAGTTTTTTCTGTCATATTGTCAACAGCGGCCGCATCGGATAAATCGGTCTGAACGATCAGATGAGAATCGCCGGATAGCTCTGCCAGGGTTTGCTTTGCAGCTTTGCGGTTTTTATGAAAATGCACCACGACACGGGCACTATGGTCTGCAAATTGGCGGGCGATCTCCCGGCCGATACCGCGGGAAGCCCCGGTCACCATCACCACCTTACTTGAAAAGTCGGCGTTCATATTCAAAATATCCTTCTAAAAAATTTCTTTGAGCTCATTTCCACGAGACATCACCAAATAAAGCGCACCATCAAATTCTATTCGTCAGGCACTATCCAGGATTACAAATTACGCTAAATACAGATGCCCCAATAGTATGTCAATGACAAAAAAAGTAGACATTTTCACACCAAAAAAATGGAGCGAAAAAGGATGTTGATGTAAAGACAGAAAGTTCATAATGTAAATATTTTCTGCACCTCCGTGCCCTCCCATTGTTGTTGATTTCAGAGATCCGAATGTGCTAAAAAAATAATTTGATTGCCGCCTTTTTTGAATGCGTCATGCGATAAAAAGAGAGACAACCCAAATGTCATCAACAGCAAGAATTTCGGTTGACCCTAAACCGGACAGTGTAGAAAAAAAACGAATTTGGTGGACGTTTGCGGATATTAGCCGGCTTCATATCACTGCAATTGCGGCATTGGGCGTGTTTACTTTTGGCTGGTTGTTTACCGGTGTTTATCCGTGGCTTCTTACGGCTGTCTGTGCGTTGGACTGGTTTATAGTCAACCTGATAAACCGGACAGTCGACCTTGAAGAGGACAAAGCCAATATAATCATGGAGACCGGATTCGTTGATCGCAACCGCCGACTGCTGAAAAGGATAGCTTTGATGCTCTTGCTTGTTTCCCTTGTCGTTGTGCACTTTTTGAACCCAGCAATAACCGGTCTCAGGATTGCGTGCCACTTGTTGGGCGCTTTTTATAACTGGCCGCTTCTGCCCGGAAGGCGCCGGTTAAAGCAGCTCTATTTTTGGAAAAACAACGCCTCGGCGGTTGGGTTTTTGATTACCGTATTCGGATATCCTCTTGCCACTGGGTGGTGGGGACACCGATCCCATCATTTTCCACCAGGGGTTACTTGGGAGACGGTGGTCTTTGCGGCTGTCTTTTTTTTTCTGTTTGAAATAAGCTACGAGGTAATATACGACCTGCGGGATGTGAAAGGCGATGCCCTGGCTGGTATTCGCACCTATCCCGTTGTGCATGGAGAACGTGCGGCAATTTACATTGTCGATGGTCTTATCTTCTCTTGTATGGCAGTCCTTGCAATTGGCTATCTATTTGATTTTGTTCCCTGGCGCATTTTCATCATGATAGCTGCACCGTTTCTTCAGCTGGTGGTGTACAAACATGCCCTGCGCCGAGGAATTTCTGCGAAGGATTGTATCAGGATTACATGGATGGGAGTGGCAATGCTGCTTGTCTATCACATGTGGGTCATTGCCGACCTGCCAGGGGTAGGATTGTGAGCATGCTATTCTTTGAACCGGCGGCGCTCTCAATTGTTGCTATCTATGTTGTAAGCCACACTCTGGGGCAACCCGAAAGAGGGCATTTTCTTATCAGGGTCGTCCTTGTTTCCGCTGCAAGTTGGATTGCCGAAGAAAGCTGCATTCTCCTGTACGAATTTTATGGCTATAGTTCCAACTGGAGTCTATTTCTGGCCCATGTGCCTGTGCTAGTCATTGTCATTTGGCCCATTATTGTCCACTCGGCATGGGATTTGGCATCTCAAATATTGCGGCCCGGCCACAGGCTCGTACCACTCGCTGCGGCAGCCATCGTATTGACTGACGCTTCGCTTATCGAACCGGTGGGAGTGCGCACTGGTCTATGGTCATGGAATCAAGCCGGGATTTTCGATGTAGCCCCCATCGGGATTCTCGGGTGGGCCTACTTTGCCTTGCTGTGCATTTTCCTTTTTGAAGAGGCAAGACGACGAAATGCTAGCAAACGGTTTGACCTGCTAATTTTTGTGCTTCCCGTAATTGGAACTCATTTGTTGCTAATTATCACGTGGTGGGGTGCGTTTCGATGGGTAAAAATTGCCGTAAACCCCAAGTTTGCTCTCGGGTGCGCCTGGGCTTTGTCACTTTTTTTGGTTTACGCTATTCTGAAACGTCGCACCGGTATGCGCGTGAAGAGAAAGACACTTTTGTTGCGCCTTATGGGTGCACTATTTTTTTTCACATGGTTTGCCATGAATGCCGGTGATTCGAGGTTGCTGATTGCATACGCAGTCGCTTTTGTGCCCCCCTACCTGACCTTAATGGCCCAGCAGTATTTATTTTCGTCACCAGCAAGAATAAGCGAACATCCGTGACAGATTAATATCGGGGTGCGGGACAAAATACGGGACTGGTAGGTTCGTGCAGAGCGTTCGTAAGTTTTTGATTAGATTTTCAACATCAGGCTTTTAGCCCGATGATTCAATCCGAAAATGGGGCAAATCTTGATTCGTGATTATAAGTTGATACTCTCACCCCTGCTGTGTTAGGTTGAACGGAGGAAAAAGCGGACATCCGATACATATTCATATTTAATTTATAGAAGGTAAAAGATGGGAAAACACTTTGTACTTCTTCACGGTGCATGGCATGGGGGTTGGTGCTGGGATGGCGTTATTAAGGAACTGGAAAAGGAAGGACACACTGCAGAGGCGCCTACAATGCCCGGGCACAATCCAGATGAGGATCGCTCTAATATTAAATTTGATGATTATGAGGATAAAATTATCAGTGTATTGAATAGACAAGAAACACCGGCTGTACTGGTTGGTCATAGTAGCGCTGGTTTTTTAATTCAAACAGCTGCGCCCAAAGTGCCTGACAAAATAGCACAGCTTATATTTCTTAATGCTTTCATTCTAACGGACGGAAAAAGCCAATTCGATCTTGTACCGCCTGAAGCGGCAGAAGGAATGACAGCAGCAGCTAAAGCTTCACCCGATAATTGTGTTCCGGTGATCGAGGATTTTGTCCGCAATCAACTCATGGGAGGCGAACCAACCGATATGCAAGATGCTCTGATCAGTAGACTGGTGCCGCAACCAATTGCTTTGTTTACTACAGCGATCAGCACACACAATTTCGAGGAACTAAATATTCCGATATCCATCGTATTTTGCAAAGATGACGCCTCTCTACCACCAGGTGCATATTTAGGCATGGCTCAAGGACTCGGTGATTACAAGCTCATTGAAGTTGTCGGCAGCCATGAAGCTCTATTTACGAATCCTGGTGTCGTAGCTAAAGGTTTAATAAAAGCTCTACAATAAGTGAAACAAACAGAAAGGATAGAATATGCAAAGTCACGAAGTTGATTATGAAATTATCGGCGATGACATTCAGATCGTAGAAGTGGAACTCGATCCCGGTGAGACGGTCATCGCCGAAGCCGGAGCCATGAATTATATGGATGACGGCATCAGTTTTGAAGCCAAGATGGGCGACGGTTCCAAACCCGACGGCGGTTTATTGGGAAAACTCATAGACACCGGTAAGCGGGCCCTGACTGGCGAGTCCATTTTTCTGACCCATTTTACCAACAGCGGCAGTGGCAAAAAACGTGTATCGTTTGCCGCACCGTACCCGGGAAAAATTGTGCCGATCAACTTGAGCAAAGTGGACGGCGAATTGCTGTGTCAAAAAGACGCCTTTCTGTGCGCCGCCTTAGGGACCGAAGTCAGTATCGCCTTCAACAAGAGAATCGGTGCCGGATTTTTCGGAGGCGAAGGCTTTATTTTACAACGGCTGCGAGGCGACGGAATGGTCTTTGTCCATGCTGGCGGAACCATCGTCAAAAAGACACTCAAAAACAGTTTTCTCCGGGTGGACACCGGCTGTCTGGTGGCATTTACCCGGGGAATCGACTATGACATTGAAAAGGCCGGCAATCTTAAGTCTATGTTTTTTGGCGGTGAAGGGCTATTTTTAGCCACCTTAAGCGGCACTGGCGTAGTGCTGTTGCAGAGCCTGCCCTTTTCACGTATGGCCGACCGTATTCTACAGCATGCGCCTTCGGCCGGTGGCAGCCGCAAAGGCGAAGGCTCAATTCTGGGGGCCATTGGCGGATTGATCGACGGAGACAATCGTTGATACGATCATTTTAAAGATCACCCAGTGATATATTCAATAAACCTCAAGCTGCAGATCGTCCTGCCGCGTACTTTAAAAACCGTTACTGAGGTTAAATAGGGGTCACTCAATAAAGGGCAGGGATCGCCATATTCAAAAACATACCCAGAGGCGGTAGAACTTTTCTACACAATTGAAAATAAATCAACAGCATTAAATACATTGGTAAGATTTCATCTTGCCAACTAAGAAGAGAATATTCGCCTGTTTTCACAGTGCTCTGTTTATCACTCGCATTTAAAACAGAATTTCGAAATCCATATTTCTCTTCTTTATTTCCAAGATAAGGCTCTCCTTATACCTTCGGAAAAAATCGTCTGACGTAGCCTCCTGGAGGCCCTTTTTAAGGTAAAACCCTCTTATACTTTGCATGTAGTTCATTCGGTCAATCATAATCCTATCGACTTTTCCTTCCAACCGGGCAATGAGCCTTGAAGGGTTACCGGGAAGTAAGGGGCCGATGAACACATAGGTCTGTATACCGGCAGCGTGCAGTTTGGCCAATGCATCTATTCTTTGACTGATAATGGGCGCACCAGGTTCAAAATATCTTGCAATCTGCTCATCATCGGTGGTGATGGTAAAACCTACTTCAATGGTCTTAAAATCCTGAAGCAGATCCACATCCCGCAAAACTAAATTTGATTTAGTCTGTATGTTGATCGGAAACTTTTTGTCGACCAACTCTTTTAAGCAGCTGCGGGTGACCTCAAACTTGGCCTCTAAGGGCTGGTATGGATCGCAAACTGAACTTATCCAGATGGTACCCACTTTGGCTGTTTTTAACTGCTTTTTCAAAATCTCAGATGCATTGACCTTCACATCAACAAATTTACCCCAGGGCTCACGATGACCGGAGTAGCGCCTCATAAACAGGCGAGCATAGCAATAAACACATCCGATCTGACATCCTGTAAACGGATTGATGCAATAGTCAAAAATCTTCGATCGGTTAAGTATACTTTTGGCGTGGACTCTGCGAACCTTCATCATGAAGATGGCGAATCATTTCAGTTTAGTGCTTGCAGGATAGGATATGTCTGTAAATAAATTGAATCATTTAGAAAAGAGTGACATCCTGAAATCATTCTGTCTCATAGGTACCAACAAGACAATTTATTTTGGAAAAAACTTGACAGGATTAATGATCTCTAGCTCCAATGTTGCTTTGCTTTCATCATTGCCTGTATTCCCTCGTTTGGGTTCGCCTTTTTTAGTTCTTAACTGAGCACCTGGCACGCCTTCCGCTTTTCTCTGAGCTTCTACAATCGCTTTGTGCATCTTTCGACTGTAAGGTAGTTGATATGCTCGAGGCTGGGTTTTACTATTGTAACTGAAAACGCTTTTCGGGTTGAGCCGAGTAACCAGTGTTTGTTCGGGACTTTTTGAACTCGGCTTGATATTGACCCAGAAATAGATAGCACCCGGATCATTGTGCTTCGGATTGGGTTCTTTGATGCGGATGGCTAAAACTTGACTGTTTTCAGGAATGGGTTGTGGTATTGGCCAGCCCATCAAATTCGCCGCAGTGTAATACAGTACCAGACCATACCATACTGTGGCAGGAATCAGGATTGCTTTGATAATGACCTGACCTGGCGTGCGAATAGAAAACCACAAAAAAATTGCAGAGATAATTACAAAAGCAATTGACAAACCAATATAGCCAGACCAAACATCCATCTAAAACTCCTTAGCACGAACCAAACCACAAACCCAGTTCATCCTACACCACCCACATTTGTTTTCAGTGAGGCATGCTTCAACAGTTTCTTTGGAAGGTCATCCCAACTGATGATATCGCCCTGATTGGTCATTACAAACCTGGTTACCGTGACTTCTTCCCATATACTCTTCATCACAATTTTTTTGTAAAAGAGTGTTTGAACTTTTGGATTGAGTTTGTCTATGCGTACCTCAACTCGAGTAGGATTTGAATCTCGTTTATTATACATGTGAACATTGAGCACCCATTCTCCGCTGATAAACCCTCGGATGGTGGTAAGCTCTTGGTTATGGGTGTACTCAATCCTGCGTCCGTCATCCAATGTGATGATGTCGTTAATTTTCCCAAGATCGTCTCTGTCCAAATGAGCCAGACCAACGTCTTTTTGTCTGAAGTGTAGCACGTTACCGGCTGGATCCTGCAACCAGGTGTCTACATCGTCTTGACTGTCGTCGTTCCATGTGACAGTGATGACGAACTCGGCTTTGGTTTTGATATCCGCTTTTTTGATACTGGGGTTAATTAACAAAAATGCTATAATAAACAACAAAACAAAACCAACCAGAGTATTGAATAATAGATCCAAAAAGCTTGTATTGTTATAATATATTCTACGCGGCCTCATTCTTCTCCAGAGTTGTTGAGAGATAATCTAAGTGATGTGTAAAGTTAAAGACTTGCAGTTTCAGCAACAGACTACAAACAAGACCGGCAGCAGTAGTGTACAACGCTGTGCTCATGCCGGCACCCATTTTGGCCAACACGCCCTGCATACTGATGACATTCTGAGGGTCCATCTCTGAAAAACTTGAGCTCAACATGTATATAAAACCAGCCACCGTACCAATCATTCCGAGGGTCAGAAGCATGTCACTCACGAACCAGCCAATGTCACTTTTTTTGTAATATCTAGCGATATGCAGATTCGTGACTTTATCTTCCCTGCACAGATGGTATGTGTCTATGCCTATGCGCATTGTAAAAATTGCAAAAACTGCATAGATTAAAAAACTGATTTTGGTAACATCTACCTGGTTGATTTTTTGAATGACACCTGACAAAAAAAGCGCCACAGTACCTAAACTTGCAACTGTAAAAAATAGCCACCACCGTAATAAAATACTGTACTTTTCTAACAATATCATGGTCAGTATATCCTCAAAAAAGTTATTTAACGTAATCATCAAAAATATGATGAATAGTCTGTTTCCACCTATAGTATTATATCGGCTCAAATCTCTTAAAACTTCAATTAAAATGTGAACGGCGGAAGGGATGTATTTAACTTTTCAATTTTAGAAGTTCGATCTGAAAAAACGTGGGAAAAGGGGGGATACGCCCATAATTTTATTCTTTTCTAAGGTAGCGGGTCAAAGCTTGACGGGCTATCGGGGCATCATTAATTTTGTTTCACATCAAGTCCATTTAAAATAGTATGTTTCGCCCTCGCAGCAACCCCCGGCCTGCTACAATGCGATTGATCTGATTTGTGCCTTCAAAGATCTGGGTCAGCTTTACATCGCGCATCAGCTTCTCTACGACAGAGCCCTTCATGTAACCGGAGCCGGCCAGGATCTGAACGGCATCCGTGGTCACCTTCATGGCGGCATCCGATGCAAAGAACTTAGCTGTCGCTGCTTCAGTCGTACAGCCAATACCCTGTTCCAGCATCCATCCGAGCTGAAGGTACATAGCCCGAGACGCCATAATGAGCCCGTTCATATCGGCAAGCATAAAATGCACCCCCTGGAAATTGCCGATCGGTTCGCCGAACTGCTCTCTTTCTCTTGCCCATTTCAAAGCCTCGTCTAAGGCCTTCTGCGCAATTCCGGTACATACGGCGGTGACGTTTACTCTTCCGCGATCAAGGGCCATCATCGCTAGCCTGAATCCCTGGCCCTCTTCTCCGATGAGATTATCTTTGCCTACTTCGACCTCTTCGAAAAAAAGCTCTGAAACATTGAGCGCCCGATGCCCCATTTTTTCCTCTACTCTTCCAACCTTTATACCCGGTGTATCGCGTGGGATGGCAAAACAGCAGATACCCCGCGTACCTTTCGATTTGTCAATGGTTGCGAACAGACACAGTAAATCGGCATATTTCCCATTGGTGATATAACATTTTGAGCCATTGATGACATATCGATCGCCCTTTTTGGTCGCCGTGGTTTGGATTGCTCCGGCATCAGACCCTGCTCTCGGCTCCGTGAGACAGAAGCAGGCGCTTCGATAACTTTCCGTCATTCGACCTAAAAATTTCTTTTTCTGATTTTCCGTTCCCCCAAGAAGGATTGGCCCGGTGGCCAATAGGGAAATACCAATCATCTGGCCGATCGCACAACAATCGTAGTTCAACGCCTCGGTGACGACATAATGGGTGACAAAGTCCATGCCCGAACCGCCATATTCCTTGGGGATATTCGTATACACAAGACCCAATTCGTGGGCTTTTTTCAAAATCTTTTCCGGATAGGTCCCATCACGGTCATATTCAAGGGCAACCGGACGAATCTCTTTTTCCGAAAACTCTCTGGTCATTTCAAGCATTTTCTTCTGCTCTTCGGAAAGACTGAAATCAATCATTGATAAACCCCCTTTCACAAAAATAATTAGTTTCCATCCGGAAACGGCCCTTTTTTCGATGGGAACTAATTAACATTTTTATATTTTTCTTCAGCGGTATACATCTCGCCGACGGCCGATTTTTACGGCCCAGACGGTTAAGTCTTTATCCTGAATTGAGTATAGAATTCGATAATTGTCCTGACGTATACGATAACGATTTTGTCCTGTAAGTTTTTCACAACCCGCAGGCCTTGGATCTTTGGCTAAAGATTCAATGCGTTTGATGGTGCGTTGCAGATCCTTTTTGGGGATGGGGTCAAGGTCCTTTACAGCTGAGCGTTTGAAAAAAATTTTATATTCGGCCATTGCGTTTGAGTTCTTTTAGTACATCCTCAAATAAGACCAATGGTTCGTCTGCACGTTCTTCAAAAGCTGCAAGATCCTCTGCATCTTCCGCCAGAGCCAGCCGCACAGCATTATTGACAATTTCAGAAATGGATTGAGATGTTTCGGCCGCTTTCAATCGCAAGGCCCGATGAAGCTCAGCATCCATATAGATTGTTGCTCGTTTTGTTGCCGTTGTCATAAAATCCCTCAATAAACGTTTTAGCGCTATAACTTTATAACGCTATAATGTCATAATGTCAAGATTGTTTGACTATGTTTTTGGGGCGTGATGGCATAGCCTGGCGAATAGAATGTTAGGCTGCATTTTAACATTTGTTTTCCCGCGGCAGCTAGCCCAAAAACATGTTTTGATAATTATATAAATATAAATTTTCGCCAATGATGACTTTAAAAAAAAGGCAGAGTCACTGCTGACTCTGCCTTTTTCGCCTTGAATTGTTGTTTTATCTCAAAGCTTTTTTAGTTCGGTTGAGCCGTCACCCGGATTGTGTGCGGAGTCGCCCGAACCTGCAATTTTTACTTGATATGCACTAGCTGCATTAATAGCGCATACCAACGGTCGCGTTATGCGACCCATTCAAAATAAAAAAAGTGCCCAAATGCACTGGCACCCGTTTAGACGTTTTGCAATATCCCAATTGAGTTAAAAAGCAATTGGGAATATTTATATACAATCGGCAATCGACCGAATCCGTCTTCTCGCATCCCCCGACGATGATCGCCGCTTCATTTTATTTTTTGAGGCTGTTGCCCAAACAGGTTATCGAACGTTAAAATAAAATTAATCACAAATTCTTGTTTACGGGTTATTATCGGTCTCTGTTAAATTCAATTTAGTATGACTTTGATATCAAATTAGGTTTGAGCAACAGCTTGATATTTATAGAAGATAAATACGAAAAACGCAATAATGAAAGAATAAGGCAAAATTAGTGTAAAAAATACACTACTCGGAGAGAGATAGGAGATAGGAATGCAGGTTTGTCTTGGTATTTTTTAAGCCTAATTTGCGCCGTAGGCGATATCGGTAAGATGTGACCGTATTGGTGGAAAGATATAAGATCTGTGCAATCTCTTTAGTTGTTTTTCCTTCTTTTACCATGCCGGCAATCTTTATTTCCAACGGGGTAAGCCCCAAAAATTTTGAAGTCAGTGTTTTTAAGAACGGGGATACAATTTGGTTAAGATTAGTTTGCAAAATCTCAGCACTGGTCATCTGATTGCGATTCAGGCGGCTCCCTTTAAGACGTTCAATATGCGGCAGGATTAGAAATTTAACATTGGAAAGAATGCTTTCTTCAAGATCTTTTTTATCTTGCTCTCTTTGTTGGAGTAAAATCTTCAAGGCAGTGTTGACTTCCTCCAAATTAAGTGACTTTGATTCCAACTCCTTTTCTCTGTTTCGCAGAATTCTTTCGACGCGTTTGCGTTTTTTTATCTCTTGCCTGAGTTTTTCATTCGAAGATACCAATTCCGAAGTACGCTCCTCGACGCGCTTTTCCAATTCTTCGTTAACTCGCTTTAAAGTCTCCTCTGCACACTTTAAATCCGTGATGTCGCGCCAGATGCTAACGATAACGCCCCTTTCTTCTTCGGCAATTCGTTCCAGTAGTGAAGCGTTGACGCTAAAGTATCTCACCCCACTTTTAGCTGTCATTTGAAACTCGACGTTACTGCACGAGCCTTCGCAGTGGACGCGCTTTTCCAATTCAGCCCAGCGGTCCAAAGAATTGGTATCGAATTGTTCGAGCCATTTGAACATGCTGGTCTCGACCACGTCCCGCCATTGGCGACCCAAAAAGGAGCAAAAGGTATCATTGACCATCACGATGGTCTGGGTTGCATCGCTAATCACAATACCGTCGGCCGAAGCACGCAGCAGCGTCTCAAAGAATTTAACCGTCTGCTGTGTGGCTTCTAATTCGCCTTTTTGGTGTTGTTTTTTCATAGAAACTCTCAACAAAAATATGCCTTCCGTTCAGAAGGATTGACTGATAATCATCTTCTGCCTGTTTGCGTTTCCGGTGCTGTTGATGCAGACAGGATTTTGACAGCGCTGAACTTGTACTCCGGCTGCTTGGAGTGTGAGTCATAAACCGGATTGGTGACAAGGTTGGCCAATTTGCCCTCACCGATCCCCAGTGCAGAACCATAATGCCAAGGTATGAAGATAGTGCCGACAAGGAGGCCATCGCTGAATCGAGCGACAAGGCGAACGCTTCCCCGGCGGGAGGTGACTTCGAGTTCCTCACCCTCGGCAATACCCAGGCGTTGGGCGTCTTCGGGATGGATTTCTACATATCCGTTGGGTGCAGCCGCATTGAGTTTTGGGACACGGCCGGTGCGGGTACGAGTGTTGAAGTGTCCTGACAAACGACCGGTGATAAGACCAAATGGGTACTCGTCATCTGTTGCCTCGGCAGGTTCGATGTAATCACGGGAAAGCAGCGCCGCCCGACCATCGGGCCGGGGAAAGCGCCAGTCGGTGAACAGGCGTGGCGTGCCGGGATGGTTAACATCAGGACAGGGTAACTGCAGCCCGACTCTGCCCCGCAAACGTTCATAGGTGACGCCAGTCATATCGCAAATGCGGCCAAGGGTAAATTGCTTCCACTCCTCAAAGATCTCCTCAGGCGCACAATAGGGAAACATCTTTTCAAAACCCATGGCACGAGCCACCAGCCAAATGATCTCATAGTCGGGTTTGGCATCACCAGGCGAATCAATCACCGCCTCGACCAGCTCGATGCGTCGCTCGGCAGAGATAAACGTGCCTGTTTTCTCAAACCAATGTGCTGCGGGAAGAACCACATTTCCCAGCAAAGTCGTCTCTGTCGGATGGAAGATATCCTGGACGACCAGCAATTCGGCTTTAGCAAGTCCTTGCTTGACCCAAAGGGTGTGGGGTAGAGAGGCCGCTGGATTTGTGGTCATGATCCAAACAGCGCGCACATCGCCAGTGTAAAGCCCCCGGATGATATCCAATATAGAACGGCCGGGGGTAGGCTGGATCATTTCAACCGGGATATGCCAGAAATCGGCAACTTCCTGTCGGTGCTGGGGATTGGCCACAAACCGCATACCGGGTAAAAGGTGTGACAGGGCTCCCACCCAACGGTTACCCATGGCATTGGCTTCGCCTGTAATTGAGAGGGGTCCGGCGCCGGGACGGCAGAAATTACCCGTCAACAGCGACAAGTTATGTAATGTATTGTTTTTGAAGACCGCCTGGCTGGAATGATTGTAACCTTGAAACCAGAAGGTTAGCATCGCTCCGGTTTTACCAATGGTGCGAGCAGCTTCAATTATTTTATCTTCAAGACAGCCGGTGATTTCAGCTCCGCGTGAAGGCGGATACTCCTTGAGAAATTCTTTCAAATCGGACAGACCGGATGCGTAATGATCAACACGGTCTTCATCGACAAAACCCTCTTTCAACAGGATGTGAGCCAGTGTGTTATTAAGGGCCACATCTGTCCCTGGCCGTATCTGCAGGTGAATGTCAGCTATGGCGGCGGTCTCAGTCCGGCGCGGATCAATGACAATGACTTTAGCAGCGTTCTTTTCTTTAGCGGCGCAAATTCGGCGATATAAAACCGGAACAGAAACAGCCATATTGTTACCGGCAATCAGGAACAGGTCGGCCTCTTCAATGTCGTCATAGCAGGTAGGCGGAGCATCGGCACCCAGAGTTGAAACAAAACCAATCGCCGAACTCGCCATACAAAGACGCGTGCTGCACTCCATGTTATTGGTACCGATAGCCGCCTTCATTAACTTGTTCATCAGGTAATACTCTTCGGTTAGGTTGATCGCCCCTCCGAAAAAAGCAACTGCCTCCGAACCGTGAATTTTAATGATCCGATTTAATTCATTACCAACGTGTGTGATGGCTTCATCCCAGCTAACAGGAGCAAGTTTGCCGTCACGGCGGATCATCGGACGCCTCAGCCGGTCTTTGTGCGTAAATATGGGTGGTGAGTTGAGCGGCAGGGAACAAATAGCGCCATCGTTGGTAGGATGATCTTTCATACCGCGGATTTCAACGACCTTGCCTTGTTCAACCCCGATCATGAGGCCGCATCCAAGTCCGCAATACGAACATGTTGATTTATTCCATTGAATGGTCATATTGGCAACCTCCTGGCCTTTCCTGCAAACCAACATGCACTGCTAGATAGTATTGCTCTACCTTAATCCTGCTGTTTCATTCGGTAATTGTTTTTTTGATTTAATTTTTTATAAAAGGCTATTTATCGTATCGTATTTCGGAGTTAATTTTTCGTTCAGAATGTAGGAGATACACAAGATTGAGTTTTCTGTTGAGGAACCGCCACTGAACTATCCATGTCAGATTCAGCAGTCGTGACAGATAAGATTTTTATAAAATATTCAGATGATAGTTGAAACTATCCACAAATAACATAAAGAAACTCGAACAGCAAATGTTTTTAATCAATCGGAGGGGAATACAGTAAGTGAAAATAACTTTTTAATGGGAAAAATTAGGATCTCTTAATTTTCGAGCGGCAACAAGAAACTTTCCCTTCGCTAACTTCCGATCAGAAAAAATTTTGCTGGATAACTGCGTTAATGAAGACCACATTGCATTATCTTGTATTTTTTGAGCGCAAAATGCTGACCCGCTTAATGATAAGCTGATCGTTATCACGAAGAAAAAGAAAAAAGTGCCCATTTCCAAATGGGCACCAAACAATTAAGCGGCTTTTAGCTCTGTCCAAATCTGATCATAAATCCGAGTTGCTTCGCCGACATCCTTTTGGAATTCAAGGCGTTTCATAACTTCCGCAGACGGATAGATACCCGGATTGTTTAGATCCTCTTTGTTGATGAGCTTTTTGGCAGCCTCCACCGGGGTGGCATAGTGGACAAAATTTGAAACTGCAGCTGAAACTTCGGGCCGCAGGCAATAGTTCATCCACACCTCTGCTGTGTACTTATGTGGCGCCGATTTTGGGATGGCCAGATTGTCATCCCAGATCTCGCAGCCCTCTTTGGGAATACAGTATTCGATATCGTCGTTTTCATCCTTGGCCATCAGGGTATCCCCTACCCAGAGCTGGGAGAGCCAGACCTCACCGGAAATCAAAAGGCTCTTTACCGGAGCCGATATGTAAGCCTTCAGCAGCGGTTTTTGAGCCATAAGCAGCTTCTTGGCATCCATGAGCTCCTTTTCGCTGGTGGAGTTCAACGAATATCCGAGAAATTTAAGGGCCACTGAAATGGCAGAGCGCATATCGTCCAGCAAGGTGATCTTTCCAGAATACTTCTTATCCCAGAGCAATTTCCAGCTATCCACCTTACCGGTGACCTTCTTGGAATTGTATGCATACCCCGTGGTTCCCCATTGCCAGGGTACCGTGTGTCTTCTGCCCGGATCGTATGGAGGATCCTGTAGCTCTTTGGACACACCCTTCAAATTGGAAATATTTCCATGGTTGATGGGTGCCAAGAGACCTTGTTTGATCATGATCTCAACCATATAGCCTGTGGGAACCACGATGTCATATCCGGTGGCACCGGATTGCAACTTGGCCAGCATCGCCTCGTTGTCTTCGTAGGTGTCGTAGTTGACTTTCACGCCGAATTCTTTCTCAAAGTTCGGGATGGTGTCCTCAGCGATGTAGTCCGACCAGTTGTAAATGTTCAATTGCTTGGAAAGCTTGCTTTTGTCCACCTGGGCCGCATAGGCTTTGCGTGTTTCGATAATAAAGCTGTCGACAATCGTCAGTGCACCGGCCATCGAAAGCCCCAACGCCGTGGCCTTTTTAATAAAGTCCCGACGGGTCACCCTGCCGGCTTCAAATGTTTCAACCAGTTCGTCTATCATTCTTTTTTTGTCTTTTTCTTTCATAATTTCCCCCTTTCATTTTAAACGGATCTTCGTTGTAACCTATCCGCAATGGTAATCAATGAAATCGAAACGAGCACAATTAATGCACTCAGTGCGTTGATCTTTGGAGAAACGCCCAACCTCACCATCGAATATATTTTCAGCGGCAGGGTGGTCGACCCCACACCGGCCACAAAAAAGGTGATCACAAAATCATCAAAAGAGAGGGTGAAAGCCAGAAGCGCAGCAGCGATGATCCCCGGCAGCAATTGGGGAATCGTTACTTTAAAAAAGGTGGTCCATTCGTCGGCGCCGAGATCCATGGCTGCCTCTTCTAGGGACCGATCCATGCCCTGGAGCCTGGCCCGTACGATCAACATCACAAAGGGAATATCAAAAGCAACGTGAGCGATAATAATAGTCTTAAGGCCCAAATTTACATGGATCATAACAAAGAAAATAACCAGGGAAATACCCACCACGATCTCCGGCGTGACGATGGGAAGAAACAGAATCCCATCGAAGACAGCCTTGCCACGAAACCGGTACCTGAAAAGCCCGTAAGCGGTCAGCGTGCCGATAATCGTCGATAAAATCATGGCCACCACTGCAACAATGACACTATTTTTCAAAGCGTCCAGAACCAGAGGATCTTGGATCAGCTTGATATACCACTCCCAGGTAAATCCTTCCCAGACAACACTGAACCGGGAGGTATTGAAGGAAAACGCAACCAACACACAGATAGGCAAGTATAAAAAAAGATAACACGCACCTGTAAACCAGGTCAGGGGCTGAAAAAAGCCTTTCCTTTTCATCGCGCCTCCTCCAAAGCCTCTTTTCCTCCAGCGAACTTCAGATAGCCAAACACTGCAAAAAGAACAATGGTCATCAGGATAAAGGAGGCGGCTGAACCAAAGGGCCAGTTTCTGGAAGGCCCAAACTGAAGTTGCACAAGATTTCCGATCATCATTGCTTTGGCGCCTCCCAAGAGATCCGAAACGACAAAAACACCCACCGAAGGGATAAAGACCAGCAGTGATCCGGCTAAAATCCCGGATTTGGTTAAGGGTACGGTAACCTTCAAAAAACGCCAAAAGGGTGAAGCACCTAAGTCTTCGGCGGCCTCCAAAAGGGAGGGATCAAGTTTTTCGATGGACGCATAAAGCGGCAACACCATAAAGGGAAGATAGACGTAAGCAATTCCCAATAGGATAGCCCCCTCGGTGTAAAGAAGTGTTAGGGGTTCGCGAATAATGTGCAGATACTGCAGCAAGTGGTTGAGAAGCCCTGTGTCCCGCAGGATCAGCATCCAGGCATAGGTTCGGATGAGATCGCTGGTCCAGAAAGGCAAGATTACCAAAAAAAGCAGGACATTGCGCCAGCGTTTGTCAGCCCTGGCTATCCTGTATGCCATTGGGTATCCGATGATCAACAGAATAACGGTAGTCAAAAAGGATATACGAAAGGTACGCAGCAAAATCTTCAGGTAGAGGGGATCCACAAAGCGGGAATAATTTTTCCATGTAAATATCCAGTTGACGCCGCCGTAAAGGCCTCTTTCGAGGAAACTGTAAACGGCCATCAAAACCAGGGGCAGAAGAAAAAAGATCCCGATCCAGAAAATGCATGGGAAAAGAACGCTAAAGGCCCTTGTATTTGCATGCCGGTTGAAAAATTTTAGAATCCGTATTCTGAGACTTGTTTTTCCCATGCAAATAGACTCCCGCAATTTTCCGGAATCTGCTGATGATTTGGCACAATCTGCAAGAATAAATTACAATAGAACTGGTTTCAAAACCTTAGATCATGGTCGGAGGCAAGGCGCAAATTGAATCATAAGCGGAGCATACACGCCAGTATGAGAGCATTTTGAGTCAATTTGCAACGCAGCATATGGGCATGAGATGGGGTTTTGAAACCAGTTCTAGACTATTCCACAAGAATCACGGAATCATCCCGATGCCAGGATACAAGCACTTTTTCCCCTACCGAAAACAAAATTTGTTGTTGCCCGGTTCTTTCCTTTTTTAAAAAAGCGGTGATATTTTCCTTGAGAGAAAGCGCAATAACATAATGTATAGATTCTCCGAGGTATATTTTGTTGACAATCTCACCAACAAATTGATTCTCCCATTCTGAAGTGGCGCTTTCCGGCTCAACCTTTAATTTTTCCGGTCGAACAGAAAAATGAACATGCTGCCCGACAGAAAACCCTTGATCCAGCGGCAGGGTCACCGCCAGCCCACCATCGGTCTTCAAATGAAGATTATTTTGGTTGACAGCCGTGATTTCACCTGAGAAGAAGTTTGATTCCCCGATAAAGTCCGCCACAAATCGGGTTTTGGGGCGCTCATATATCTCCTCCGGTGTTCCTACCTGTGCCAGACGACCGTGTTCCATAACCGCAATTCGATCCGACATGGTCAGGGCTTCTTCCTGATCGTGGGTAACATAAATGAAAGTGATGCCGATCCTTTCCTGGAGGCCTTTTAACTCCAGTTGCATTGCCTTGCGAAGCTTGAGGTCGAGAGCCCCCAACGGTTCATCCAGCAGAAGGACTTCCGGTCGCAGGATCAAGGCCCGGGCAAGGGCAACCCGTTGTTGCTGCCCTCCACTTAATTGATGCGGAAACCGGTCACCCATGTCTCCTAATTGCACCAGTTCAAGGGCTTCGTCCACCAGTTTGTTCATTTGGTCTTTTGGTGTTTTTTTTCTTTCCAGACCAAACCGGATATTGCCTGCCACGGTGAGATGGGGAAAGAGAGCGTAGCTCTGAAAAACCGTATTCACGTTTCTTTCGTAAGGTCTTTTATTGCTGACATTTACGTTGTTGATTAAAACCTCCCCTTTGGTGGGTTGCTCAAAACCTGCAACGAGCCGAAGGGTGGTGGTTTTGCCGCATCCACTGGGGCCAAGAAGCGAAAAGAATTCGCCGCGTCCGATTTCTAGACTGACATTATCTGCGGCGGTGACGTCGCCAAATCTCTTGGTCACACCTTTTAGTTCAACGGAAATATCCACTTTAAGACTCCTGGGCCAGACCTCAGGGGCTTTACCTCGGTAAGAAAATTGGAAAACTGAAATATTGGAATAGGAGGGTCCGGGAGATTTCAGCAGAGACCACATCCCCGGTCTCGAAGCCCCTCATTATTCCCAATATCCCAATCGCTAGACCGATTACAAGAATTATTATTTTTTACCGTAAACTTCTGTCCAAAGCTGCGCTCATCAGCTCCAGGACACAGCGGGCAGCCAAATGCGCGGTAATGGCACCCCGTCCGTCAAGCTGAGGATTTACCTCCACAACATCAAATCCAATGATATTTCCACGGTCCGCAATCAAATGAATCACATCTGAAAAATCCGGGAAAAAAAGCCCGCCGGGTTCAGGGGTTCCTGTCCCCGGTGCGGCTGATGGATCAAAAAAGTCGATGTCCAAACTGACATAATAATTACCTCTTTTAAAGAGATCTGGAATCGGTTGCAACAATTTATTTCTCAATTCTCTGGCGGTGATAATTGTTACCCCTTGCTCTTGAATCCTGGCAACATCATGACCGGAATTGGTCAGACCCCGCACACCGATAATGGTGACAGATTCTGCCAGCCTTTTTTCGATAACATGCATGACCGGGCTTCCATGGGTAAATTTGCTTTCAAACATTGTGTCGCAGTCCGCGTGTGTATCAAAATGAATGTAGTGAAATGCCTTTCCTCCAAAAGCTTCGATTATAGGATAGGTAATTGAATGATCACCCCCAAGTATGGCCGGCAATGCATTTGCGTCCAGGATAGAAATTATTGACCGGGTAATTGCCTCCCAATTTTTATGTAAATTTTGGGGTTCGATCGGCACATCTCCGGCATCGGCAACGGTTTTGCCGCTAAGAATCCATTTGCGACGATCCGCATCATAAAAGCGATTTTCCTGCTTATCGTAGCTATAGAACATGGAGGCATCTCGAATAGCCCGGGGGCCGAACCGGGTACCGGGTCTGTATGTCGTACCCTCATCATAGGGAATTCCCAAGACCACTGCATCTGCTTGTTGACCCCGTTGCCAGAGCGGGTAGCCGGCAAATGTCGCAATTCCGGTAAAGGGGATATTTTCTTTCGGTGGATCAAAAGGAGAGCGAGGAAATGAATTATTCATATTTGTTTCTCATCCAAATCTCTTTTCACCACTGATTTTTCTGTTTCAATCTTCAGAGCCAAAAATTCTTTTTTTCGGTTTGCCTGATATTGCCGGGGAAGCGGGTGCCGTATCAGCAGGTAGTGGACAGCCACAAGCCGTGCGGGCAGCTGATTCCAAGCGCCTATCCCAAAACAAATTTTCTCCTTTTTCACAGACCCAATGTCGGTGATAATGATGACATCGTATACGCAAGCCATCATCGGGACACGTCGTAAAATACTCGTCTGGACCGTAATAATCGGAAGCTTCGTGTTCAAATGTTAAGTCTTCGCACTCGGCGGCCAGACTGCAATGGTAAAAGCTGTCCACCAATAAAAAGTTAATACTCAGAAGGGTGGTGAAGCCAAGGTAACATATCGCGGCAAAAAAATTAGACAAATTAAATCGTTCAATTGGCCCCATTTGTTTTTGACAACTGTGGTTGTCCCCCGATAAAAACGTGTTCTATCTCAATATCCGCAATTCTTTTGGCATCCACAGCGAATGGATCATCATTTAAAACAACTAAATCTGCCAGCTTGCCGGTTTCAATAGTTCCCTTATCATTTTCTTCAAATGCGCTCCACGCTGCCGCCTTGGTAAACATCTCTAAAGCCGCATGCAGAGTAATCCGCTCATCGGCATTGGGATGATTAACCGCCGCCTGGATTCCAGCCAATGGATCGTATGGTGTCACCGGGCTATCTGAACCGCCGCAGATCGGGATGCCGTGATTCAGGATGCTGTGATAGGGATGAACCCGCCGGAGCCTTTCTTTGCCCAAAAGCACCTCGTAAAATTCCATATTCTCCTGACCGATAAATGCCGATATAAACGCCGGTTGCATACCGGCCATGATCCCGGCTTTGGCCATTCGATCAATCTGGTTGAAGGTGGGAAGCTCGAGATGTTCAATTCGATGGCGATGATCGGTTCGGGGAAAATCCCGCAACGCCTTCTCCATAGCCCACAAAACTTGCTCGATAGAACGGTCAGACTCACAATGAACTGCAATCTGAAGACCGGCCCGGTTGGCTTCCAGGATGAATTTGTCCATGGTTTCCTGACTGTAAGTCAGTTCCCCGTAATTATCGGGTTCGTCGGCATACGGTTCGAACAAGGCTGCTGTGTGAGCCTCAAAAGCGCCATCGGCGCATATGCAACCGCCCACACGCGGAAGATTCAATTGATGTATTTCACTTAAATCCATGGACTGATTGTAACATACCACCCGAACCGGCAATTTATCACGGTTTAGCCAGATCACTCGGGTATCTCCCGGCCCCAAGTCACCGCCATCCAACGTATGAAGCGTAGTAATCCCCCTTTTTAGAGCTGTTCGAGCAGCCGCTTGCAGGAATTCAAGCTTTGCTTCATGAGGTATGATCTTGCTCATGGCCGGATGGACAAAAGTCAGGATGCCCGGATCTCGAACGATGCCGGTAGGATTGCCAGATTCTTTATCGAAACCCTCTAGGTCAAATGGTATATTTAAAATTTTTAACGCTTTGGAGTTAAACGAACACATATGGCACGTGGCATGAAGCAAAAAAATCGGGTTGTCCTGGCAAACTCGATCGAGATCGGTTCGGTTGGGCATGCGTTTTTCGGCTATATTTTGTTCATTGAAGTAGCTGCACCTTATCCACGCGCCTTTTTCGAATCGCCCGACCTCGTCTGCAATTTTTTCCAGAACCTGGTCGAGGCTCTCAACATCATTTAAATGCACAGACGTTGCCAACAAACCGGTCAACATCATATGCTCATGGGTGTCGATAAACCCTGGCAGGACTGTTTTATCTTTAAGGTCCAACACAGGCCAGCCCTGATCAATTAAACTTTGGACATCCAGAGTGCTTCCAACCCTGACAATTCTGCTATTTTCAAAGGCAAGCGCTTTAGCCCTTGAATTCTCGGTCTGCATGGTTATGATATCGCTATTTACGATAACTAGATGATCGCTCACGATAACCCCCTGGTAAAACATTTCATGTTCATACCATCTTTTCCTGGCCTGTTTGCTCAGGTTGCAGCTGTGATGCTTCGCGCCGTCTAAGTCGGGCAATGCGCCCTTCAATCCAATCAATAAGGTGCATTAATCCGCCCGGAAAGAAAAGTATGATAGCGCATATCAATGCCCCAAGCAAAGCCAGTCTTAATGTTCCGGCTAGACGCAAAAACTCATTGCCGAAAACAATGATGACAGCACCCAACACAGCTCCCGGAAAACGACCTATCCCGCCCATTTCCATCATGGCAATTGTTAAAAGAAATGGCTCTATGGCCAGGGTCGTCGGGGATATATCGCCAAGATAGTGCACGTAGAAACCCCCCGTAATTCCGGTTAGAAAAGAGACATAGGCAAAAACTTTGATTTTTTCTTTGTATTCATTAACACCTAAGGCCTTGGCAAAATCCTTAGAATCTCGCAAGGCAACGAAAGCCAGGCCGGTCGAAGAGTGGATGATTTTGTAAATGATGGTAAGGATAACCAAAAAAAGAACGAAATTAATATAATACGAATGGATCCGGGTGATGCCCTCGAAAAGTGGCGGAATGTCGTGCAGCCCCATGGCCCCGCCGGTGACAGAGCGAGTCTGGGTCAGAATAGTCGGCAAAGAGTCGGCAAAAATTAAAGACAGAAGCGCAATATAAATGCCGCTTAATCTTAATGCGGGCAAGCCGACAAATAACGTTACCGAGACCATACTTCCGATACCACCCAAAAAGATGCAAATCCAGGGTGACCAACCAAACGATTTGGCTAAAATGCCCGAAATATAACCGCCAATGGCAAAATAGCCAATGTTTCCCAAAGAAAAAATTCCAGCATAACCCATTAAAAGGTTCCAGTTTGATGCGACCAGCGCCCAAATAAAAAAGAGAATGAAGATGTGCATGATATACGTGTCGCCATGCATCACCGGATAAAGTGCGATGAACAGAAGTCCAAGTATGATCCCTATCTTCTTCCAATTAACGTCTGCTAAATTCATTACTTAAATTACCGTTGGTTGCAGTTGATGGCTACAAGGTCCGCCCACCGGCCAGACCTTGTGGTCGCAAAAGAAGGATGACAACAAAAATGACAAACCATATGGGCCACACCCACATGGCTCCCAAATACAGGGTCACGAAAGCTTCTGTAATACCCATTATGAACGCTGCATAGACAGCCCCTGTGGCGCTTCCCAATCCCCCGAGAACAACAATCACAAACCCCATGAACATCCAATTCCAACCGATGTGGGGGGTCATATAATATTTTGTTCCTAAAAGAATCCCACTGAAGCCCGTCACGGCAGTGGCAAAGGCAAACGCCTGGCCAAACACTTTTTCAATATCGATACCCACGATTTTGGCGCCGTCCATATCCTGTGCCACAGCCCGCATCGCTTGGCCAAACCATGTCCTTTTCAATAAAATGTTAAGTAAAACAATAAAAATAAGAACGATGACAATAAGACTAATCTCATGCCAGTTGATTCGAACAAAACCCATTCTAAGGCTGCCTTCAAAAAACGTGGGGATGTTCTTCACTCTTGGTCCAAAGGCTTGCAGCGTCAGATTTTCCAAAAGAATCCCCATACCGAGGAGAAAAATGATAGTCGAAAATTCCCAATTGGGAGTTCTGAGAAGCGGGTTGATGGTCGACTTGAAAAGAACCAATCCGAAAAAAAACATTATCACTAACGCAAATATCACCGATGGAATTAGACCTAAACCCATTTTTGTCAGAAAAAGCCAGGTAAAGTATCCGCCCAAAACAGCCACTATGCCGTGACCAAAATTGAATACGTGAATAACGCCATAGATTATCGTCAACCCCAGCGCCATCGTGGCATATAAAGATCCCGATATGAGGCCGCTAATCAGTGTATTGATAATATCCTTAATGATACACCTCCTGCTGCAGACTGAGGGCTTATCTTTCCGGTTTTGGTATTAGATAAATCGGTTAAAAATACGCTTTTTCAATTTCGGCCTTGCTTATCTCATCCGCAAATTTTTCCAAGAACACCTGGCCTCTCTTTAGAAGATAGACTCTTTCGGCTAGCTTCAGCGCATTATCGACTTCCTGCTCAACGATTAGAACCGTGATATCGGTTTCATGCTTAATTTTTTCTATGGCTCCAAAGACGGTCTTTTTCGTTATCGGTGAAAGCCCGATTGAGGGTTCGTCGATAAGCAGCAGTGAAGCACCACTCATCAAACCACGACTCACAGCCAGCATACGACTTTCACCGCCGCTGAGGGTTACGGCAATTTGGTCTTTTCTCTCCTCCAGGTGCGGAAAAAGAGCAAAAACATAATCAAGGTTTTCGCCGACCCTGCCGCGGGCCCTTCGGTTGTATGCACCCAGCCTCAAATTCTCTAAAACCGTCATATCAGGGAAAAGATTCCGGGCTTCGGGGATATAGGCGATACCCAACTCTACGATTTTCTGACTCGATATTACGGCGATTTCCGCACCCATATATTTTATCGAACCCGCAACAGCGGGATGAATCCCCGAAATGACCTTCAAAAGCGTGGATTTGCCATGCCCGTTGGGGCCGAACAGGGCGACCACTTCGCCTTCATGGAGTTTGAGCGACGCTTTTCTTAAGACCTGCAGTTCACCATAGAAGCTGTCAACGTTTTGAATATCCAGGGCAGTCGTAGCGCTGTCATATCTGGCATTCATTATGAATCTTCCCCTTCACCAAGATACACTTCGATCACCTTTGGGTCCTGGCACACCCCATTGGGTTCACCGACACATATGACCGCTCCGTTGTGCAGTATGAGCATGCGATCGGAAACATCGATCAGAGAGTCGAGAATATGCTCAATGATCAGGACTGTCGTACCTTGTCCACCGTTGATTTTACGCACAACCTCCAAAAAATCGCTGATTTCCGTCATCGAAAGACCGGCCAAGGGTTCATCAAGCATGAGCAGTCTGCAGCCGGTAGCCAGACATGCAGCCATCATAACCAGCTTGGTTGTATAAAGATCCAGGTTGCTGGCCAATGCGTCTCTGAAGGATGTGAGGCTCAAAAAATCGAGCGTCTCCTGGATTCGTTTTTCCAGCCCCCGCCCGATGTTGCCGCCGAAGGTTGCGCCGACACGCAGGTTATCATAAACACTGAGGGTCGGAAACGTTTGAGGAATTTGAAAGGTGCGCGCCAATCCCAGGTGGCATATTCGATGCGCATTCAGCTTGGTGATATCTTTTCCGTCAAATACAATTTGGCCGGAGGAAAGCGGAAAGCTGCCGGAAATGACATTAAAAAGGGTGGACTTGCCGGCACCATTGGGGCCGGCGATGCCAAAGATTTCTCCCTTCATAACGGTCATGTCTACCTCAATAAGCGCTTCGATTCTTCCGAATGCTTTGGATACTTTCCTGGTTTCAAGAATCATTCCCAGACCTTTCCGGTAATCGCGCGGGAAGTGATCCCGCGCTGCCGAACATTAATCTTTTTGATTGAGATCGCTGCTGCGACCAGAAAATGTTCTGCGGAATTATTTCTTCATCCAGGGCGGCTTGCGGTAGTCCCCCTTTTTGAAGCTTTTTGGCTCCATCTGGATATGCTTGCCGTCCCAGATCTGGTTCCATACCAGCGGCATCAGATGTTCGCCCTGGAGGGCCGACTGATCGATCGGGTTGAAAACATATATAGCGGCGATTCCCTCGTGCACCGCTTCGCGGATCTCACGGGCTATCTCACGGTAACAGTCTACGCATTCTGCGCGCTTGACGGCGTTGGCCCATATATCGAACCCGTCTCTTGTGGCGAGGGAATAAAGTCCGGCAGGTTCTTTCTTAAATCGTGCGACCCAGCGTTTGCGGTAATCTTCGTATTTGTCTCCAAATTCTCTTGCGCCGGCCACCCATATCAACCCATCGGCTGACTTGCCGGCCAGTTCCAAAAACTCAGGGATAGATGGGGTGTACTGCATCCACACCAATGCGTCGATACCATCAGTGCCGAATCGATCGACGAACTGCTTTATAAAACGGGCGGCATCGGTTGGATCCAGATGCCAGAAGGTGACATAGGCCGGTTGCTTGGATTCGATTCTGGATAGAATCGGACCCCATTCGGCAACACCAAAGGGCACGGTTTCATTGACAACCACCTCGTAGCCCAGTTTCTTTGCACGCTTGGCGAACTCGTCGGCCGGCATGACATTGTATGCATAATCCACTTTGATGATGGCAATATTTTTGTTGGGCGGTGTCCAACCCATCTTTTCAGGTACTGTAAAAAGATTATTAATAGCGTTGATGCCGTAAGCGATATCGTTGTAAGTGTATTGAAAACAATTCCAATATTTCTCCGGCTCCCTGGCAACCGGTTCGGTGCACAAGGTCATCGCATTACCGTGCAGGTACGGGACATCGTACTGGCCAAAGACCTTCGTATCGACCCCTCCATCATCGTACCCGGTAATGATCGCGTGGGCACCGGCTCCAATGAGCCGCTCACCCACAGCCTTGATTTTCTCGGCTTCGAGACCGCCCACGTCGCCGAATTTGATTTCAATCTTGCGACCCAGCAGCCCGCCGGCGGCGTTGTATTCTGCCGCAGCCATTTCGAGAGCCATTTTCATCTGCTCGCCATCACTGGCGTAGGGACCGGTCAAAGGCAAGGGACTGCCGACAATGATTGGTTCTTCAGCACCTGCAGACCCTATTGCCACCCATATAATCCCACCCATTATCATTGCAACCAAAAGACTCCAGCGTTTCATTTTTTACCTCCTTTCGATTTTTCTTTTGCACTTCAAAAAAACCTACTCAATAACAACCTTCAACAACTCGCGGTATGTCTCCGGACGTCTGTCTCTGTGAAACTGGAACATGTCTCTAAACGTTTTGATTTGGTGTAAATTCAATTCAGCTGACACAACCAGATCACTGTCCTTGTTTCCACGAGCTAAGGCCTCCCCATAGGGGTTGCTAATAAAACTGCCGCCATAAAAGCTCATCTGGTCCTCTTGGCCCACCCGATTTACGGCGGCGACAAAAACTCCGTTGGCAATCCCGTGGGACTTAATCACGGTTTCCCAGGCCTCTTGGGAGCTGTATTCCGGATGGTCGGGCTCACTACCGATGGCCGACGGATAAAAGATCACCTGGGCGCCTTTAAGGCTTAGGATTCTGGCTACTTCAGGAAACCATTCATCCCAGCAAATTCCGATACCAATGGTCGCATGTGCGGTTCTAAAAACCGGATACCCCAAGTCACCGGGAGTAAAGTAATATTTTTCCAAATATTGCGGGCCCTCGGGGATATGAACTTTTCTGAATTTACCGATAATGGAACCGTCAGCATCTACCACCACTGCGGTATTAAAATTTATACCCGGTTGAGCACATTCGTAAACCGGAACGATGATTGTCAGCTTTTTGTCCGCCGCAATTTTTTGCATCACTTCAATCGATTCATTCGGAAGAGGGCTGGCAAGATCGTAATGCTTCACATCAACGGTTTGCGGAAAATACCGGCTGCTGTAAAGTTCCTGAAGGCACACAATGTGGGCACCTTCATCAGCTGCCTTATTGACCAAAGAAGCGGCTTTGTCAATGTTATGTTTAATGTCTATCTCACATGACATCTGGATTAAGGCAACTTTAATTTTCATTGGTTCGGCACCCGCTTATAATTCAACGATTCGTGTGATCAAACACCAAAATTATCCGAGATAACCGGCAGTGCGTGGAACGCGAATCGCATCCTTGAGGATATTCACCGCCAGTTGATTGCGCTTTGCTTCAGGTGATCCCTCGGTGATGCGTTGCTTCATTTGAATACTGCGCTGCTTACGCGCAATTTTATCCGCTTCTTTAAAAACCAGAGCGCCAAAATGACATTCGGCAACACAAGCCGGATTGCCGCCACATAGATCGCATTTAAACGCTTTTCCAGATCCGTACTGCTCGATCATGCCATAGGGACAAGCATCCACGCAGTCGCCGCATCCGTTGCATTTTGGAACATTGACCACAACGACCCCTCTCTCGTTTTTATAAATCGCTTCCTCGGGACAGGCTTCCAAACAATCCGGTTTGGGGCATTGAAAACAGATGCTCGGCACCGAATATCCTTTGAGAGGAAAATTATTGATTTTCAACCGTGCCTTTGAAGGCATGAACATACCCTCTTTGACCGCAGCACAGGCATACGTGCAACGATTACAACCGGTACAACGATTGGGGATTGCCAGAAGATGCTTTTCCATTGACAGCCTCCATCTTTTAATAAATAGCATATTTCGTAAATATATTTCTTCAGAGATCCAGCAGCCGAAGCTCTTGTAACTTCTCCTCTTTGGGTCGTCCTTCTTCATCCCACCCGCGCAGATAATAGTAAAGCGCTTTCATCTCTTCAAGATCGGCTTCGCTTAATACGCGACCATCGTGAGGGCCGTTTTTAAGCGTCTGTTTGGTTATTTTTTCGGGCAGTTTATCAGCGGCAGCCGTAAAACCGGCTTGAAGGTTGTACATACGAATCAAGTTCCAGATCCGTTCACCGGCTTTATTCAAATCTTCGGCGGATACCTGCCGCCCCAAACCAGCCGTGAGCAAATCAGCCATGATCACAGTATCCACAGATCCCCAAAAATCACAGAAACACATCGACCACTTGGCAGCATTTCTGTTTTGCTGGTCGATCACGTCTCTGGCCATGGCCTTTAGCTTAAAAGGATCATCGGCCAATATCGTAAATGCTCTCAGATGGCAGGCGCCGCGCTCGCTGGTGGCATAGGCCAGTCCCATGCCGTAACTGCCCCTGGGATCATAGGCCGGCATCTCCAAACCTTTGGCATGGGCAACTGCGCCGGATGCGCCATATTTTGCAGCAAGTTTGGCCGCTCCTAAGGCCAGATCCTTGCCACGCTGGGAGGATAATTTTGCGATCTCATCGACGACGGCAAAATATTGCTGGGCCTGCCCGAATTTCAGCCCAAAGTCGTGCACATCCGACTCAGTGAGATCCATAGCCAAACCGATCGTGGCGCCGGTAGAAATGGTATCCAGGCCCAGATCGTCGCATATCCGATTAAATCGCATGACGTGTTCCATATTGTTTATCTCACAATTCGAGCCGCCCAAGCACAGGGTCTCATATTCCGGTCCCTCGACCTGCACACCATTGACGGATGTGAAATTGCCGCAGCCCAAAGGACACGAAGCACAGGCCCGATCACCGATTTTAATTGAATTAATGGCCTCGGAGTTCAGCTTATGCCGACCGGGATTTACACCGAAAGTAAAGTTGCGCGTAGGATGGATACCGATTTCGTTGGTCAAATCAATCAGCATCGGGGTTCCGTGGTTTTTTGCCCACATATTCGCGTCGGTCAGCAAATTCGAATCCTTGTGCAAACTGACTTTTTCCCAGAATACCCCCATATCGGCTACCTGGACGCCGCCGGTACCCTTGCAGGCGATCGCTTTGAGATTTTTCGAGCCAAAGAGGGCGCCGACACCACCTCTTCCCATTTGGCGGTATGCCTCGGAACCAACGCAGGAAAATGAAACCTGATTTTCACCCGCTGGCCCAATGGATAAGCTCTTAACGCCATGCCCGATGTTTTCAGCCAGCCATTGTTCGGTCTCAAAAATACCTTTCCCCCACATTGGAGCTGCGTTTTCAAGAGTGACTTTATCATCCTCAATGCGCAGATATACCGGCCGATCAGCCCGGCCGGTGATAACAATGCCGTCATAGCCGGCAAATTTCAGTTCCGGCCCAACAGCGCCGCCTACATTGGACTCAAAGATGGTTCCGGTGTGCGGCGATTTTGACACCAGGCAAAGGCGCGATGCTGTTGGTGCAAGGGTTCCGCAAAGGGGGCCGGTCATAATGACGATGGCATTATTCGCAGATAACGGATCGACTTTGGGATCGACCAGATCATAAAAATATCTCACCGCCAACCCCCAGCCGCCGATATAGTCCTTGGCCCAGCTTTGGTTAATGGGTTGGGGTTGAATGTTGCGAGTCGTCAGATCCACATGCAGTACCTGTCCGGTATACAGGTATTGCGGTTCTGCTCGTCTCGGCAACTCAATCGTTTTGAATACATCTTCGAGGCGATTGAGAACCTCATCCAAGATTTCCTGGGGAACATTTAACGCCGGTTCGATGCGGATGACTTTGGCATTGGTTAAGGTGCCTGCCGTGAGTACTCCTCGTGAAAATAAGCCGGCGGCAACCTTATAGCCAATCCCATCGGTGGGAAATTCCATTCCGATCAACAAGCCCAACCCACGAACATCAGCCAAGACGCCGGGGTAACGCTCTTGAAGTCGACCTAATTGGCTTAACACGTACCCACCCTTTTTCTTGGCCTGCCCGGCCAGATCTTCTTCGAGCAAAACGGTGATTGCCGCCAGTGCCGCAGCGCACGCCAACGGATTGCCGCCGGTGGTGGTCGTGTGCATAAACGGGTTGGGTTCCATGCACTCCCATATAATCGGTGTCGAGAAGAAGGCCGACATAGGAACCACACCGCCACCCAGCGCTTTGCCGAGACAAATAATATCCGGAGCTACGTTCCAGTGATCCACGCCGAAGATCTCACCCGTACGGCCCATGCCGGTTTGAACTTCGTCGGCAATCAGAAGTACTCCATAATGGTTGCAGATCTCACGCAATCTCGGCCAGTAATCATCCGGTGGTACCACGGCACCGGCCTCGCCCTGAACCGGTTCGGCAACTACGGCGGCAATATCATCCCCCACCGCCTTGGCCGCCGCCAGGGCTTGCTCCACTGCATTCGCATCACCGAAAGGCACATGTCGAACCCCCTCCAAAAGGGGGAGCAGCGGCCTACGGAACATTTTTTTGCCCATCAGCGAAAGCGAACCCAGGGTCTTGCCGTGAAAGGCCTTCAGCATGGCAATAAAACCTCGGCGCCCGGTGTAGAGCTTGGCCAACTTCATGGCCCCTTCTACCGCCTCTGTGCCCGAGTTAGCAAAGAAACCATACTGGATTTTTCCCGGAGTCAGCAGAGCAATGACTCTGGCCAGCTGCGCGCGCAGGGGATCGAGCATTTCCTGGCTATACTGGGGCGAACGATCCAATTGAGCCTTGACTGAGGCAACAATTTTCGGATGACGAATACCGTAAGAATAAAGCCCAAACCCGCCAAGCACGTCGAGAAACTGACGATCCAGAGCATCGACTAGAATCGAACCCTCACCGGTCCATTCGGTCATGGCAAAGTTGGTGGCCTCTGTGACCGATTTGCGGTACTCCAAAAACCCCTTATTAATATGATCACGGAAATTGCGAACGGTTTTGCGGGCGATCTCTTCGCGAACCTCAAGCGGTGTCTCATCCGGGGGCATGAGGATGGTATCCACCATTTGGTTGGCCTCTTCCAATGCCATCCGTATATCCCTGCCTTTATAATCGCTGGTTAAATCGTCCTCGTAATCAATCATTGGTTACTCTCCTGCTTTGTCAAAAGGAATTGCTGTCATTTTGATTTATTCAATCCATTTTCAATCTCTGCTGGAACGGAATCACCCGTTAACATGGCCAACACCGTGCGTTTTGATGCCTGTGCAAATTTTTCAAATGGTTGCCTTTCGGATAAAAAGTGGGCATGAAATTCCAAACCCTCCATCAAGGTTACGATAATGTCGGCTGCCTTTTTCAGATCGTTTGCTTTTACAATGGCTTCCTTTTTGTATCCTTCTAATTCGCGAATCAAATAATCTCTGAACCTTTGAATCATCGCTTCATAACGCTCACGGATTTTTGGATTCCTAAAGCTCAAATAATAGAACCCGAAATGAATACCGGGATCAATCGTCCGGGACCATTCAAATGAAAAAATGGTATCGATCAGCGCCTGAAATCGCTGTTCCATGTCTTGAATGTGGTCAAATTGGAGAAATTCGGGCGCTTCATATTTTTCGATAAGTAAATCCACCAATTCGATGGTCAAATTTTCTTTGGTTTTAAAATAGTGGATGATCAAACTTGGATGGATGTTCATGCGCTTGGCAATTTTGCCGATGGATGCACCTTCAAATCCCTCTTCGATCAGAACCCGATAGTAATTTTCCAGAATTTCGGGCTTGCGTGTCTCGGCTTTCATATTTTTTCGCATAGTTTTCGATGAATAAGCCTAGAGAAATTAACTGAATATTCATTTAATTTTTTCATATTTTAAAGTCAAGAAAAAAATTAACACACTTAGTATTGCACAAATGTTTTTCATTTGACACACAAGCAGCATCTCACTATATACTTGATTTTAAAAAGCCATGTAAAACGCTTAATGAAAACAAATGGACACGAATGAGAGCAAAACCATGCATGAAGATCTTAAACGTTCGCTAAAAGATGCCGGCGTAAAATTTGTTCGCATCCTGTGGTGTGACAATGCCAACGTGATTCGCGCCAAAGCTGCTCATATCAATTATTTGGAAGACTACATCGATAACGGCGTCGGTATCACTATGGCCCAGCAGGCTCTGCCCGTGATGTATGATAGTGTGGTTCCTGAAACCGGACTTGGGCCGATAGGAGAAGTACGCTTGATGCCCGACTGGTCGACGCTGAAAATCCTGCCCTATGCCGAAGGACACGCCCAAGTATTAAGTGATATGGTCATCAGCGAAACCGGTAAGGTCTGGGAACACTGTCCCCGAGGCTTTCTGCGCCGGCAAATCGAGAATCTTGCCGAAAAAGGTCTCATCATTCAAGCTGCACTCGAAAATGAGTTTTCCCTGCTTCGCAAAACCGCCGAGGGCACCCTGGCGCCTGCCGATGAGACCGTGTTTTCTGCAACTGGTTCGATGAATCTTCACCGGGCGTTTATCAATGATGTTGCCGATGCCCTCATTGCCCAAGGGGTTGAAGTGGAGGGTTACTACCCCGAATCCGGCCCCGGACAGCAGGAGGTAAATGTTCGTTATGTCGAAGGCATGCAGGCGGCCGATCAGCAGATTGTTTATCGAGAAACCGTGCGCGGGGTGGCCATACAGCACGGGATGATTGCATCTTTTTTACCTAAAATTTTAGAGGACAAAGCGGGATCGGGCTGTCACATCAATTTCAGCTTGTGGCGTGAAGGTGCGAACATCAGCGGTGATCCGCAGCAGGCCAACAGCATCAGCCCAGAGGCCGGCGCCTTTATTGCCGGGATACTGGATCATCTGCCGGCGCTATGCGCTGTCACCATTCCCAGCAAAACCTCATATCGGCGCATTCGGCCCCATTTTTGGGCCGGCGCCTTCCGTTCATGGGGACATCAAAACCGGGAAGCGGCCGTGCGAGTTTGCAAAAATAAAGAAGGCACCCGAGCAAACCGGCTTGAATTTAAGACGGCCGATGCCACCGCCAATCCCTATCTTGCTCTCGGTGCTCTGATTGCCACCGGGCTCGACGGACTTCAGCGCAACCTGGCGCTTCCCGACGAAGTTGCCATTGATCCCGGTCTTATTCCGGAAGAGGAACGCAAAGCGAAAGGAATTGATCTGCTTCCCCAGAATCTGGGAGAAGCGCTCGACGCTTTTCAGCAAGATGATGTGTTGCTGAAAGCCATGGGAACCCTGGCCAAATCCTTCGCGGCGGTGCGACAAAATGAATGGGAGTTTCTTAAAGACATGAGCCTGGAGGACGAGCTGAAACTGCTGGCGGAGCGGTATTAGCACCCCAATTGAGTTAAAACCAATTGGGAGTTATTGGTTTAGTAGGATTGAGGCTGGGAGGCTCAGTAGTTCTATGATTTTTTGGCATCCCGGCATTCCGGCTTCCTGGCTTCCCAGCCATTAACCCCATAGAGCGATCATCAGATTCGAATAACGAATAACAAGGAACTGTTTTACAATCTATCAATCCTGGAATTATAACATGATGAATACCCTTAGCCGGGAAATTCCGATTGTTCCGCAAAAATCGGCCCTGCTCTTTGTTGACGTGCAAAACTATAATGCCCGACCCGACGGTGGGGAGTATAAAGATCAAGGTCTCACCCCTGAAAAGGCTGAAGCGCAACACGAGTATTTCTTTAAACAGCTTAAAACGCTTGTCGTCCCAAACATGCAGCGCCTCCAAAAGGCCTGTCGTCAAAAAGGCATCGAAGTTATATATACGGTGATCGAAAGCCTGACCAATGACGGTCGGGATCGCAGCCTTGATTATAAAATAACCGGCTTTAATGTTCCCAAGGGCTCATGGGATGCTCAGGTACTCAATGAAATCAAACCCATAGAAGATGAAATCGTATTCCCGAAGACCTCTTCGAGTGTCTTCATTTCGACCAACATTCACTATATTTTGGGTAACCTCGGTGTTGACTTTCTGATCATCAGCGGGTTGATCACCGATCAATGCATCAGCTCTGCGGTGCGTGATGCATGTGATCTCGGCTACCTGGTGACCCTGATCACAGATGCCTGTGCGACTTACTCCCAAGAGCGGCACGAAACTTCCCTGAGCCACATAAAGGGATATTGTCGGGAGCGCACAACAGACGAGTTTCTCCAGGAACTCGCGCAATTATAACTCGCATATCTTCTAGCTTGCATCCGAATTGAGTCAAAACGTATTAAGTGTTACCTCAATTGAGTTAAATATCAATTGGGGGTTATTTGTTATTATTACAAATTATTCATGATTTCGGCATATTAAATGGAGAGACGTGAAGTTGGCCTCCTCCAATTCAGTCTTACTGAAAGTTGAAGGATTAGAAAAACGTTTCGGCGGAATCATTGCGCTTGCCGATTACGATGTTGAGATCCGTCCGGGGGAACTCGTTGGTCTGATCGGTCCCAACGGGGCCGGTAAAACGACGGTGTTTAATTTACTCTCCGGTGTGCTCAAACCAAATCAAGGCCGCATCGTCTTCAACGGTCAGGATATTACCCGTCTGCGACCCGATCAAAATGCAGCCCTGGGAATTGCGCGAACATTTCAGAATATCCGCATTTTTAAAGAGCTATCTGTAATCGATAATGTGAAGGTCGCCTTTCATATACGCATGGGACGCGGTTTCTGGAAAACCCTCATGCATACGTCCGATTACAGATATTCCGAAAACGAAATCGAGCAAAAATCCCATGAGATTCTGGAACTCTTTGACCTTGAAGCCAGAAAGGACCAACCGGCTAAAAACCTCTCATATGGGATTCAAAGACGCGTTGAAATTGCCAGGGCTATGGCGACGATGCCCAAGCTTTTGCTGCTCGATGAACCATCCGCAGGGCTAAACACCGGTGAAACCGATGAGCTTGTAAAAACACTTCGTAAAATCCATGATACGTATGGCCTCACCATTTTTATCGTCGAGCATGACATGAAACTCATCATGACCATTTGCCAGCGAATTCAGGTCATCGACCGTGGCCGCATGCTATCCACGGGCACTCCCGAGGATGTTCGCCATGATCAACGGGTCATTGAAGCCTACCTTGGGAAATCCGGCCATGGAAAGCAATATGCTCAAGGTTGATGACATCCACGTTTACCGGGGCGAAACCTATGTTTTGCAGGGGGTCAGCCTGAATGTTGGCCAAGGAGAGATTGTGGCGTTGATTGGTGCCAATGGGGCCGGCAAATCGTCAATGCTGCGAACCATTTCGGGATTGTTACGCCCCAAAAGTGGAGGCATTCTTTACAGACCTCATCAGCACGCTGAAGAAATCGACATTAGCCGGATACCCGCAGAACAAATCGTAGCTTTGGGGATTTCCCATTGCCCGGAAGGCCGGGGAATATTTTCACAGCTTAGCGTCAGGGAGAATTTGCTGATCGGTGCTTACTTGCGTAAAGATAAAAATGAAATTCGGCAAAATTACCAGCGCATCTGCAAAATATTTCCGATTCTCGATGAACGGGCCAACCAGACAGCCGGGAGTCTTTCCGGCGGAGAGCAAGAAATGCTGGCGGTGGGTCGCGCTCTGATGAGTCGTCCCAAATTGCTTATTTTGGATGAACCATCTTTAGGACTGGGGCCCATTATTGTTGAAAATTTATTCAAGGTGTTGCAAAACATCAACGCCCAAGGCGTAACCATCCTGCTGGTGGAACAAAATGCGGTCATGGCGCTGGATTATGCCAACAGGGCCTATGTGCTTGAAAATGGCCGCGTAACTTTGTCGGGACCCAGCAACGAACTGGCCAGGGATGAGAAAGTCCGCGATGCATATCTTGGGGGAGTTTAAAGCAGACATCAGGACCAAAAGCAATATTTAGCGTATTCGTGAGGCGCTCGGAGTCTTCCAAAAAAATCTGAAATTCGAATTAGCGCTAACCGAATATAGCAAAACCCGTATCACGCAAAACACTTAAACGCAGTTAATAGAATCATGAGTGGGGAATACATCGCCCAGCAAATCGTCAATGGCCTCATCCTCGGCAGCATGTACGCGCTGGTGGCCATCGGTTTTTCCATGATTTATGGAATTATCCGGCTGATTAATTTTGCTCACGGTGATGTGGTGATGATCGGAGCGTTTCTGACCCTCGGTCTGCTGCAGGTGGCCGGTGCACCGTTTCTCATCGTGGCACTCGTTGTTTTGATCGCCAGCGCCATTGTCGGCATTCTTATTGAAAAGGGGGCCTTCCGGCCCATGCGCGGCGCGCCTCAGGTAACCGGCTTCATCGCTTCCCTGGCAGTCTCTATCATGCTGCAAAATTTGGGAATTTTAGTTTTAACCGCCCAACCCCGCAACTTCACTTTCCCGGATTATTTGCAAAAAGTTATTAATATGGGTGGGGTCAGCTTCCGGGCGGTGGATGTGGTCATTATGCTGTCGGCACTGACTTTAATGTGCGCCCTAATTTTACTGGTAAATAAAACAAAACTCGGAATGGCCATGCGCGCCACCGCGGAAAATATTGATGTGGCCCGTCTGATGGGTATCAATATTAATCGCACAATCATGGCGACCTTTGCCATGGGCAGCGCTTTGGCTGGAATCGCCGGGTTGATGTGGGGCGGGAAGTTCGGTCAGATAGATCCGCTGCTGGGATTTGTGCCGGGACTGAAATCCTTTGTTGCCGCAGTGATCGGCGGGGTTGGCTCCATACCCGGCGCCATTCTCGGGGGGTATGTGCTGGGACTTTCAGAGGTCTTATTTGTGGGTTTATTACCACCGATCTATTCGGCTTTCCGGGATGCCTTTGTATTTTCTACACTGATCTTGATTCTTTTGATTATGCCCAACGGTATTCTCGGGAAACCTATGGAGGAGGGCACCTAGTGAACCAGAATCGAAACCGCTTGGTTTTTTTAGCCCTCATTCTCCTTGGAATTGGGTTTGTTGCCCTTGTGCGTTCAACGGTTAATGAATATATTCTTTCTATCATCAACTTTGTTGGGATATACATTATTCTGGCGGTCAGCTTAAATATCACCAACGGCTTTACGGGCCTCTTTTCCCTTGGACATCCGGGTTTTATGGCCATTGGGGGTTACGTGACAGCGATTCTCACCTTCCCGGTTTCCCGCAAGTCGATGTTTTTGGAATTGCCCCAGTGGCTGGCGAATTTAGAAATGCCCTTTTTTCCGGCCTCTATCATCGGCGGTGTCTGTGCCGCAATGATGGCGTTGGTGGTCGGTTTGCCGGTGTTGCGCCTGCGAGGTCATTATCTGGCGGTTGCAACCTTGGGGTTTTTAATAATCGTTCAGGTCCTCATAACCAATTGGGATAGCGTCACGCGCGGGCCTCTCGGTCTAAACGGGTTGCCGGCAATAACCAACCTTTGGTATGTATACCCGTGGGTGGTGGTCACTGTTTACGTTGCCTGGAAAATAAAATTTTCTTCCTACGGCAGAAGCATGCTGTCCATTCGCGAAGACGATATGGCCGCTCAGTGTTTGGGGGTAAATCTGTTTCGAACCCGGGTTGCCGCACTGGTTATTGGTGCATTTTTTGCCGGTATTGCTGGAGGACTTTGGGCTCATTTGGTCACCGCCATTACCCCGACATCTTTCTCGCTGATTTTGGCGTTTTATATTGTGGTCATGGTGGTTGTCGGAGGGGCGGGGAGCATCACCGGTGCATTTATCGCGGCCATTATCTTTTCGGTTCTTACGGAAATCTTTCGACCCCTGGAAGAAAATCTAGATGTTTATGGAGTCGGGGAAATCTTTACGGCGGCAATTCTGATTTTGATACTCATTTATCGACCCCAGGGCCTGTTCGGGAGTCGTGAACCGGGGTTTTTATCAACCAGGGATCGTTACTAATTGAGGTATCGGGGAGTTTTCTGCGATAAATATCGTCATTCCTGCGAAAGCAGGAATCCAGGCAATTTTGAATTGGACCACCTGGATGCCCGCTTTCGCGGGCATGACGGGAAAAACACTTCGAGCCGTCAACTATTTAGAATCTAAAAACAGGACAATCTGGAGTTAGCAAATGCAGGAGCTGACAAATGAAGTTAAACAATTTGTTGTCGATCAAGGCATGGATCTTGTCGGTATCGCATCCACCGAGCAACTCGATGAACTCACTCCGCAGGGATACCATCGCCCCAAAGATCTTTTGGCGGAATGCAACACGAGTATAGTTATGGCGCTTCGCTGGTCGGATACGTTAATTGATGGATTGCCGGAAATTCGTGCCATGTACAGCCGTATGATGATCATGATGAACAATCAACTGGATCAAACGTTGCTGAGGGTTGCCCGGTTTTTGACAAAGAGAGGATTTTTGACATTACCCATTCATGCGTCGGATCCCTATGATCTGCACGCCTTAAAGGGGGTTTTATCCCATAAGCATGCAGCGGTTCAGGCAGGCCTGGGTGAGTTCGGCTTAAGCAATCTTTTGTTAACCCCTCAGTTTGGTCCCCGCCAGCGCTTTGCCCAGTTATTGACCGATGCCAAACTGGTAGCGGACAAACCCTTGCCGTTAAACCTTTGCGAAAAAACGATTTCCGAATGCAATTTAGCCTGTATAGCCATTTGCCCGAAAAATCTCATTCCCAATGATTATGAGAGCGATCCATCCATTATGAAGACTGTGGTTTTGAAGGGAACCAATATTGATAAACCGGGTTGCTCCTATTATCAGGATCGCGGGCTTCCGCATATGGGCCGCAACGGCTATACCTTTCGCTGTGGGTTATGCATCAATGCCTGTCCGGTGGGATCAGATATTCCCAAACGGGAATCCGTTTCCAAAGGGGTTCGACCGGCAAAAATCGTTCCCTAAAACTAATTTGATAACAAACTTTTTTTATTGAATATTACTTGAAGTCGGAAGATGTGTTGAATATTTAAATTAATATTTTATGTTGCATAATTATCCGATTTTTAGTTATCTCACAATACGTAACAGTGATGGTTTCGTAAAAAGACGGCTAAAATGTTACAAAAAACAAAGAAAGGAGGAAATTGATTATGCGAACAAAAATATTTTATGCGTTAGGTGCGATCGTATTCTCGCTGTTGCTGATATTTCCGGCGTTGGGAGCGGATACGATTAAATTGGGAGCCCTTTACAATCTGACAGGCGGCATGTCATCAATCGATGCCCCTGCACTAAATGGGGCTAAATTGCAGGCCAAGCTGATCAACGAACAAGGCGGCCTGGTGGGCAAGGAAATTGAGGTTATCGGTATCGATACCAAGACCGATCAAAAAGCAGCTGCGACCGGTGCCAAAAAAGCCTTGTCCGCGGGAGTTGTGGCCGGTCTCGGTTACGGGGATACCACATATGTTATGGCAGCAGCCCCCTTGTTTCAGCAAAAAGGGATCCCTTTTGTCACCTCGGGTGCCACCCATCCGATGTTGCCCCAATGGGTTGGTGACTGCATGTTCATGACCCCCTTCGGCGACGATGATCAATCATTTGCCATTGCAGATTACACGGTCAAAAAGCTGGCAGCCAAAAAGGTGGTGGTATGGACGGATAATTCTATGGATTTTACCAAAGCTCTATCTAAGTTCTACAAACAACGGCTCAAAGAGCTAGGTGCCGAAGTCGTACTGGAGGATTTTTTCATGATGGGTGATAAAGACTTCTCGGCTCAAATCGCTCGCCTGAAGAATGCCAGTCCCAAACCGGATGCCGTATTCATTTCCGCGATTCCCAATGAGGCCGGGTTGACCGTTAAACAAATTCGGGAGGCCGGGTTGACGCTGCCCATCGTAAGCGGTGACGGATTTGACACCGAGTTGGTCACCACGGTACCGGGAGACAAATTGGCAAATGACGTTTATTTCTCCACGCACACCTACCGGGAGGACAACCGCCCCGAGGTGCTGGCTTTTGTTGAAGCCTATCAAAAAGAATACGGCCGGCCGCCGGAAAATGCTTTTGCCGCGCTGGGCTTTGATGCGGTTGGTCTGATTGCGGATGCCATCAAGCGAGCCGGAACCACCGAAAGCAAGGCGTTGCGCGAGGCGCTGGCAAGCACCAAGGGCTTTAAGGCCGTTACCGGCGAAATCAGCTATACTCGACCCACAGGTGTACCATTGAAAGGCGTTTCGATCATCAGCGTGCACAACGGCAAATACAAGGTCGAGGAGATCTGGTTTCCGAAGCAATAGCATTATTTAGACCGCCTCCACGAATTGGGCTGAGGAGGCAGTTCATCAGTTCACTCCTGAGCAGATCGGCCTATCATATAAAAAGGGTAGCAATTGCTACCCTTTTTATATCTGTCTTTTGATATTGATGCCTTCCACCCGATTGTACACAATGGACATGTTTCGAATTTCAGATTTTTCCGCTTGATTTCTATTTCTGGGAAATGTTATGTATTTTCGGTAAGTTTCCAATTACAGGGGC
>Ga0209536_100000517_pt1 | contig 62397 bp, 54 predicted proteins | sample DeeMarSeWOR28_12_FD_187461 | JGI IMG/M metagenome (GOLD analysis project Ga0209536, IMG submission 187461) | Marine sediment microbial communities from White Oak River estuary, North Carolina - WOR-2-8_12 (SPAdes) (version 2) | ecosystem: Environmental > Aquatic > Marine > Intertidal zone >...
TACACTAAAGCTATGATGGCAGCATTCCAGGAAATGAAACGACTATCTGTTGGCGTGCAACTAAAAATTGATTTTGCGTAACTTCAGTTAATTAGTTAGAGGTAAAATAAATCCCGATCCTCTACTTGTTTGCCTTATTTTATCTAACAACCTATCAGTTGAAGGATAAACGTCTCTTCTTTAATAAGGCAATCAGGCGAGAAATTCGCCTGTTGCTTTTTTTTGGAAATTATGACCACCTGCCTTTCCAGAATTTTCGCAATTGTGAATTTGTTTTAGTTGGTCACTATCGATTTAGATTAACATTCAGGAATAACTAATCAGATTCTAGTGTCGATGTATTTCAAATCCATCCGCATAATTTTCAATTGAAATCAATAACTGTAGCATTCATTATATGTAGAATTGTGTTTTTCTCATAATAACCCCTTTTTCTCTCACTTATTAAGTAGTAAGTATATCGTCAAAACAAGATTTTTAATAAATTGCAGCAAACCAGAACTGATTTTTTTAATAAGGCGAATCATTATTTTTTGTCTACACCAAATAAACATATAGAGAGATGGAACAGTTGGTCATGGAATTAAATGAGCGAGTGCAAGGCCTATCCGCTCATGAAGTATTAGCCTATTTTATCAATGAATATGAAGGTAAATCAGCCCTGGGAACCAGCCTGGGAGCAGAAGACCAGGTGCTTACTGATATGATCGCTAAAATTGATAATTCAACCAAAATATTTACCCTGGATACGGGCAGGGTATTTCCAGAAACATACCAGACGCTGCATGAAACAAATAAAAAATACGGCATAAATGTAGAAGTCTATTTCCCAAACTCAGAACAGGTCGAACGGATGGTGAATGAAAAAGGGATTAACCTTTTTTATGAAAGTGTAGAAAATCGGAAGATGTGCTGTCATATACGTAAAATCGAGCCATTGAAACGAGCCATGATGGATGTCGATGTTTGGGTGACAGGCATACGAAGAGAACAATCCATTACCAGGATCCTAACTGAAGTGGTGGAATACGATCATATCAATGGCAAAATAAAGGTAAATCCACTACTTGATTGGACCGAGGATGATCTTTGGAAGTACATCAATGAAAATGATGTGCCATACAATAAGCTTCATAACCAGGGATTTCCCAGTATAGGTTGTCAACCGTGTACAAGGGCAATCTTGGAAGGAGAAGATATCCGGGCTGGCCGTTGGTGGTGGGAAGCCCCCGAGCAAAAAGAGTGCGGGCTACACAAAAGAGAAAATGGACAACTAAAACCGCAAATTTAATTGAACTCCACTTTTGCGAGAAAATCCTCACAACTCATCAAAATAGGTATTAAATTGTATCATATTCTATTGACCAATTCATACAAAGTCATACAATGGACCTAAATCAAATCTCCAGGTCGCAAATGAAGGACTTTTTGAACAGGCCCTATTCCTTCAATGATGACTTGAAATACAACCTCCGATTAAGTATTGGGATTAGCATTGGCATGTTTCTATTCTACCTTTTTTTCCAGCCACTAGCACTTAAAAATGAAGATTTTAACAATCGGCTGGTTATCATTGTAGGTTTTGGATTCATCACATTCCTAATCCTTGGTTTAAACCTGATCTTTCTGCCCTGTATCTTTCCAAAATTTTTTCAGACTGGTCAATGGAATCTTATACGAGATATTATATTAAATGCCTGGATTTGGATCCTAATGGCAACTGCCAACACATTTTATTCACGGTATGTCGGGCTCATTGAGATTACCTATCATTCGATGTTTAAAATACTTTTACTAAGCTTAGCCCCGGTTGCCATACTTGTGGTGACAAATCAAAACAAGATCCTCAAAAGTTACCTCAGGAGGGCACTGGAACTAACCAAAATATTAGATGCTGAAGAAAATGAAAAAACCAATGTAAGTGTAGAGTTGATAATTGAATCTGACAATATTTCGGACAATTTAAAAGTGAACTTGAAGAACTTATTGCTCATAAAATCAGCCAATAATTATATTGAAGTCTATTGGAAAAATGGAGACCAAATCCGTAAAAAACTTCTCAGGAATACATTAACAAAAATTGAAAACCAGTTAAAAAATTATTCGACCATTGTTCGTTGCCACAGGACCACCATCGTAAATACTTTTTTTATTAAAAAACTCATCAAAGGATCTCATGGCCTCCAGCTCCGGCTCGAAGGGCTGGATGAATTAATTCCCGTCTCCAGACAGTATGCGTTAAAAGTAAAAGAACAAATTACCTCTTAAAATTATCTATTCAAGAATGGCGAATGGCATTCGCCACAAAAAAGGCGGTTTAATACCTTTATTTATACATTTATCACAAAAATTTTAATGAAAAAATAAATTGTAATAAACTAGTTAATTAATTCATTAGCGATGAATGCACTACTAGTTTATCCCAAATATCCAAATACCTATTGGAGTTTAAGCCATGCTTTACCTTTTATTTCAAAAAAAGCTGCCTATCCCCCACTTGGATTAATCACCGTTGCCCCACTTCTTCCGCCTGAATGGCAAAAAAAACTTGTAGATCTGAATATTGAAGCGCTCAATGACGAAGACCTCCATTGGGCGGATTATGTGATGATAAGTGCCATGTCGGTTCAAACCAAATCTGTAAATGAAATAATAGCCAGATGCAAAAAATTAGGTAAAAAAATCATAGCCGGAGGTCCACTCTTCACCGCAGAATATGAAAATTATTCCAATGTAGATCACTTGATTCTGAATGAAGCGGAAATAACCTTAACGCCCTTTTTAGACGATTTAAAAAATGGTCGTCCAAAACATATATATCAAACAGACGAATTTGCTGACATTAAATGCTCTCCGGTTCCTGATTATTCATTACTTAATATATCAAAATATGCTTCTTTAAGTATTCAATACACACGAGGTTGTCCGTTCAATTGTGATTTTTGTGATATTACCGTACTTTTTGGAAAGAGAGTACGAACAAAAGCCACAGATCAAATCATAACAGAGCTGACCAATTTATATGAACGTGGATTCGCCGGAAGTCTCTTTTTTGTCGATGACAATTTTATAGGCAATCGCCGTGTACTTAAACGTGAATTACTCCCAGCTATAATCCAATGGCAAAAAGATTACAATCACCCGTATAATTTTCTCACAGAGGTGTCCATTAACCTGGCAGACGATAAGGAATTAATGCATATGATGGTAAAAGCAGGATTCAGCAGGGTATTTGTTGGAATTGAAACACCGGATGAAGAAAGCCTTACGGAATGCAGCAAAACCCAAAATAAAAACAGGAACCTGATGGAGGGTGTGCAATATATTCAGTCGATGGGAATGGAAGTATCAGCAGGTTTCATTGTGGGATTTGACCATGATTCTTCCACGATCTTTCAACGTCAAATAGATTTTATCCAAAATAGTGGGATCATTTCGGCCATGGTCGGTTTATTGAATGCGCCGAAGAAAACCCCCTTGTATGAGCGTCTGAAAAAAGAAAATCGCATTCTTCATGATTTTGATGGAGACAATACCAACTTTTCATTGAATTTTATTCCAAAAATGAATAAAGAAGAACTGCTGGAGGGTTATCAAAAAATCCTGGAAAGCATCTACTCCTGCAAACCGTATTTTGAACGAGTCAAAAAGTTCCTTGTGGATTTTGAACCAAGAGTAAAAAAACAGACTGCTATCAACACTGATAAAATTAAAGCGCTATTTAAATCAATAATCATATTGGGAATAATTGATCGTGGCAGAAAATACTTTTGGCAGCTGTTCTTCTGGAGCCTGTTTAGAAAACCAAAAGTATTTCCTCTGGCCATAACTTATGCAGTTTTTGGATTTCATTACAGAAAGGTATTTATTGAGTAGAAGGCATATACCTGAGGTAAATTGCTTACGCTAAATCCTTCCTCAAAATCTTACCGACATTTGTTATAGGGAGCACATCCATGAAAACGATCTGTTCTCATATTGACAAAGGTTCTTTTCTCAGGATATTTTTTAAAGGTCTCTTACATAATTTTGGAAGGGTGTCGAAAAAAGTTCTTTCTGTCTGATATGAACACCATTTTCATAATGATCAAACCAGGGCCTTTTCTTCATTCTACTCAAACAAAATTTACTGATAAACCTTCAGCAAATATATAACTTATTTGAGCATCATGGTTTCAACGCCGGTCCAATCTTCAGGAACTTCTTCGATCATGTATTTTGCCGACAATTTCAGATACATTTGAGCACCCACATCACCACTATTTATGGTGGCAACATTTTTGAATTCTGCTGCTGCACTAATAAAATCCTTTTTAAAGTAATATTCCAGACCAGTTTCAAATGCCTCCTTTGTTTTAATCTTCAACTTATTTACGTTATCGGTGATGCCATCCAATACTTCAAATATTTTTAATGGTATTGATTTCCCCTTCACTTTTACTAATCCCAGAAATCTATAGTGCAACTTCTCCTTTTCCTTTAGACCATCGAGTGTATCTTCACTCATAATTATTGAGGCCCCATAGTGTTTGGTCAGACCCTCCATACGCGAAGCCGTATTGACAGAATCAGAAACCACATTCACATCCATGCGTTTTTCATCACCAATCACCCCCATCACAAGTTTACCTGTATGCATACCAAATCCCACAGATATAGGTTTTCGCGATTTACTTTTCCTCGAGATATTATATTCTTCAATTTGGCCAACCATTTCAATCGATGCGCTTACGGCATCCATCGGATCATGAAGAAAAATTGACATTAATCCATCACCCAAATACTGCATCACAAATCCATTGTTTTCACGAATTGTTGGCCCCATTTTATTCAGAAAGGAATTGAGAAAATTAAAATTTTCCTTTGGGGTCATCCCTTCAGACAGGGAGGTATACCCCCGAATATCTGAAAATAATATGGTGACTTCTTTTTCGATCTGATCGCCAAGATTGACCTCCATGATAGTTTCTCTTCCAAGAGAATGCAAGAATTCATACGGGATAAACCGTGAATAGGAGTCATTGATCTTTATAAGATTTAGGTGGGTTTTGATCCTGGCCAGGAATTCCTGTTTAGAAAATGGCTTGGTAATATAATCATTTCCGCCATATTTAAGGCCTTCCACCAAATCAATGATCTGCCCTTTTGCGGTGATAAAAATTACCGGCAGCTCACTAAGCATATATTTTTCGCGGATCTTTGTGCAAACTTCAAAACCTGACATTTTGGGCATCATCACATCCAGGAGAACAAGATCAAATTTGTGTTTCTCAATCAACTCCAATGCCTCCGATCCGCCAGAAGCCATTTCCAGATGATAAGGTTCATTTTTTAAATGATTCACCAGCACCTGCCGGTTAATAGGTTCATCATCTACTATCAGGATACTGAACATTGCATTCTCGACTTTTTTAATTGTGTGCGTCAGATTCACTTCTTCCACTTCCACAATTTGAGACTGTACCCAGGATGGCGATTCCTGCAAACTAATCGGAATGGTAAAAATGAATCTGGATCCGACATTCAATTGAGATTCGACACGGATCGTTCCATTGTGGAGTTCCACGAGTTTTTTGGTAATTGTAAGTCCCAGGCCAGTGCCGATGTATTCCCTATTCACTTCTACATTTACCTGTTCATACGAATCAAAAATCTTCTCAATTTTATCTTCAGGTATTCCGATACCTTCATCCCTGACTACTATCTCGATATGCTCAGATTTAAGTTTGGCTTCAACGGTGATTTTACCTTTTTCTGAAAATTTTATGGCATTCCCAACAAGATTGTAAAGAATCTGTTGTAAACGATTTTCATCCGCTTCCACCAATGGTAAATCTTCCGGGACAGCATTGACTAGGGTAAGATCATCCTTGGAAATTAGTGGCCGGCTCATAGTTAGCACCACCTTTACAATAGATTTCAGATCAACAGGTCTTCTTCTTATTTCAAGATTTTCCGTCTTGAGCTTGGAATAATCTAAAATACTATCCACCAAACTCGCCAGCCTTTTTCCCGAAGCGATGACCATGGCGAGGTTACTTTTTATTTCATCTTCACTTATGTGCTGGGATTCTTCATATAGGGATTCTGAAATACCAATAATTCCGTTTAATGGCGTTCTCAATTCATGAGATGTATTGGCTAGAAATTCATCCTTTAGCCGGTCAACTTTTCTAAGCTTGTTGGAAATCTGCCGCTCCCGCTCCAGTTTCAATTGCTGAACCTTAATCCGCGCCTGTTGCTTTTTGTACAATCTTTTTCGCTGGATCCTGTCTACTACTACAATTCCGGATATTAAAAATATAAGCGAAATGCCATATGCCCAATAGGTCCGGAACCATGGAGGACGGATCACAAATGTATACTGTGCAGCAATGGCTTCTACACCGTACAAATTTTTGGCCTTAACTTTAAACGTGTAATTGCCGGGCGGTAAATTGGTATACTCTTTTACAGATTCTATTCCCCAATCAGACCAGGCTTCATCAAAACCATCAAGAACATAACTGAACAAAATTTTCTCATCGTAATTATAGGTAGTGGCTGTGTAGCTGAATCTCAAATCATTAAGGGAATAGGGGATGGATCTGTCCGGATTTAAATTCGTATTATTTATTTCCAGGTGAGAAATTACGGAGTCACGATTCAGCTCAATTTTGTTAATCAATGTGTTGTAGGCGATATTATAATTTTTCACTACATTCTGATCAAATCGAAATAATCCGTCAGTCGCACAGAAGTAAATAACATTTTTGTCCTTTACGGGTATGATGCGCCAGACATCCGTAGATTTCAGGCGGGCAAAAGCAAGTGTATCCCATGACTGGACCTGTCCTTCGTTAAAGATCAATTTTCCATTTGTGCGGTTAGAAGTTAACCAGATGTTATGATCTGCATCTTCTGCCAAGGCAAAAGCTTCATGATCTGAATCTGTAAAACGGGAGCCAAATGAATCATCGTGCACAAATTCCCCCTGTACAGAATCGAACCTGAATAACCCTATTGCTGTACCAAAATAAATTTCATCCCTGATCCGATAACATTCTGTGATATAAAAGTCCTCTGAAAATCCCTGCTCTTCTGTCATCAGTTGCGTATTCAGCACATCGGTAAAACCGGAATTAAATACAATACGGGTAACTTTCTCGAAGGACACCCAGATAATGGAATCGTCTTCTTGTGCGATGGTGCGGACTTCATGGTCCACCCCTTCGACCTTTCCACTCCAAATCCATGTACCTCCTCTTTTCTCAATTCTTCCCAGACCAGCAGATAATCCGGCCCAAATCAAATTATTATTGGTTGATAGCTGAATTGTCCGGGCGCTTAGATCTTCAATTAATTCCAGATTATTTTGAATAATTCTGTAAATTCCGGAAGTAGACGCCACCCAGACTTTCCCATCTATCAACTTCAAATCCCAAACCTCGCCTGATAAACTCATTTTCTGGAATCGATTATTCTCATCCAAAAAATAAAGTCCATTGGTCGTTCCGGCATACAGGGTGTTTTCAAACTCAATCGCACTGGACAGAACACCGTGCAATCCATTGGAATAATCAAAATAACTCAATGCAGAAGGGTATTCTATCCGGGCAATCCCGTTATCAAAACATGCCCATAATTCATTATTGGTATCCTGAAATAAATTATAACATGTATTGCTGATCAATCCCTGGTTAGTTCCAAGAAACCTCATCTCCTCTCCACGATAATTCATGAACAGGATGCCTGCATTTCGGGTGGCAATTCCATACAACTGCAATTCGGGATAATCAATAACCGTTTTTATTTGAAGTTTAGAAACCGGTAGTTTTCCAGCCGGTTTCCATGTGACCAATTGGTCATTAATGATTTTATAAATCCCGGATTCAACTGTAAAAAAGAATTTTTCTCCGTAGGAATTTTCTTTTATAGAAACAAAACCCGAATTCAGCGCATTTCCAAAAGTATATAGGGTATCAAATTGTTGATCATTAAGTTGCAGTAAATTGCCATGGTTATCCTGTATAACAATGTTGTTGTTAATTATTTCAATTCCGTCATAATCAGATGCTACAGGAAAAAAAGTTATGGAATTATTCGCAAATTGAATGACCCCATTTTTACTCTTGAAAAACACTGCCGCCTCATGGGCTCGTATACTTTCTATGACTCCTGCTTCTAAATTTTTCTCATTGAGCATCGGCAATAATGAATTGAAAATCATACTTCCTAATGAATCATAGCTGAAAAATCCCAATTCATTTCTACCTCCGGTATAAATAGTCCCTTCCTTCGTTTGTGCTAGCGAATACAAATTCTTATTCTCTGTACCGGGGATCATGTTCCATGTCAATCCGTCAAATAACAAAACACCAGAGGAATTGGCTACATAAAGTCTGCCCAATGAATCTTGTTCAATATCCCAGTTTTGCGGACTGGTGGTGTATTGTGAGGAACCATAATCCTTTTGCGTATAATTGTGCACATATAAGTTTTGACCCAGGATATGCTCGTGGATAAATACTAAAAGAAATACAAATAGAATCCCCCGGTACATCAATTCATTTTTTAAAAAATGATTTTTAAAGTACTGATTATAAATGCAATATTCAATGTTAAATTGATAAAGAAAAAAGGAATTATTTAGATATATATTGAAAAAAACCTAATTTGGCCATTCACCTAATTATTTGACCATGAAAAAAACACAAATCTTACTGATCACATTAATCATTTCAATTGGTATAACTGCATTATCACTACGAAAAAAAGATATTAATGCAGCTTCCAGAGGCAAAGTTGTTGCTGATAGCCGGTCCAGTATATTTGATTTGAAACTGGATGAGGCCTCCTTTTTCAGCATTCTGCAAACCAGTGATTCTGTCCAAATAACAGGGAGTGTTTGTGTATTGAATGAAAATGATGAGCCCACAGGCAAACTCATCAGAATGCAACCCAGGAATTTCCCGATTTGGTTTATCGCCAATTGTGAAAACGGTAGTCTTGTTGATTATCGTGTAGTTGCCGAGGGGACCAGAAATGAAATGGCCATCATCACCAGAATTTATCCAAGACCTTAATTATTATATTTAACGATACATCATTTGCCTGTAGTTTTAGATTGCTATATCTTGTAATAGCAATTTAAACCTGATTTTTTATGAGACATTCCTGGTTTTTCCTAATCATTTTTATGCTTGGCGCTATGTCTGCCTATTCGCAAACTCAACCCGACTCACGACTGCAATGGTGGCAGGACGCCCGGTTTGGCATGTTTATCCATTGGGGGCCTATAAGCCTTAAAGGCACGGAAATTGGCTGGTCAAGAGGTAAGCAGGTTACTGCAGAAGAATACGACAACCTGTATAAATCCTTCACTGCTGAAAAATTTTCAGCCAAGGATTGGGTAAGTATAGCCAAAAATGCGGGAATGAAATACATCGTCCTTACCGCCAAACATCATGACGGTTTTTGCCTGTGGAATACAGAGACCACCGATTACAATATCATGAACACTCCATTCGGCAGGGATGTAGTAAAAGAGTTGTCAGAAGAATGTAAAAAGCAAGGGATCGCATTTTGCACGTATTATTCCATCCTGGATTGGTATCAACCGGATTACAACGATTTCAATGCGCAGGGAGGCGCCGGCTATAAATTACCAGAAGATGAAAAACCAGATATGGCCCGGTACATGAATTATTTGCACACTCATTTGAAAGAATTAATCCAAAACTACGGACCGTTGGGTATCATGTGGTTCGATGGAGAATGGGAAGAGCCCTGGACCCATGAAATGGGACTGGAATTGTATGATTATGTAAGAGGTCTTCAGGAGGATATCATCATTAATAATCGTGTAGATAAAGGCCGAAAAGGCATGGAGGGTGTAACACTGTCAGATCAACATTATGCAGGAGACTATGACACTCCTGAGCAGGAAGTTGGAAAATTCCAGACGGATAGACCCTGGGAAAGTTGTATCACTATTGCACAACAATGGGCCTGGAAACCTAATGACAAACTAAAGACATTTGACGAGTGCATCCGTATTCTTGTTGAAACAGCCGGTGGTGATGGGAATCTATTACTTAATGTTGGTCCAATGCCTTCCGGAGAAATTGAAGCCAGGCAGGTGGATCGTTTGAATGAAATCGGCCAGTGGCTTGAAACTAATGGAGAAAGTATTTATGGCACTCGCGGAGGTCCATTCAAGCCCGAATCCTGGGGTGTTTCCACATCAAAGGGGAATAAAATTTACCTGCATATCTTAAATATAAATGGTAAAAACCTCGTGCTTTCACTTTTGAATAAAAAGGTTTTAAAGTGTTCATTATTGAATGGTGAGGATATAGATTTTTCTCAATCCCGTGAAGGAATATCACTAAGTCTAGCAAAATTAAATAAGAAAATAGTCGATAATATTATTGTATTGGAATTGGAACAATAAGCGCCTTTATATTTTTAACTATATATACCCCCATTGTTTCAACCTGTTATACATCTCAAGACAGATCCAGGCATCTGTTGCAGCATACCTGATCTGTGGCTCGGTCAATGATGGGTTTTCCCAATTGGAGACCTGCTGATTTTTGGAGATCCGGCTATTCAATAGAAGGGCTGACAAATTCCTTGCTCCGATATTTTCAATCCCCAGCGTAGGGGCGATTTTATTTAGATCGATAAATCCGCGCGGTTCAAATTTTCGTTTGCGGTTTAATGCAATCAGGTCATCATCCAACGCAATACCTATTTTGGTAATTTTATCGTTAGAAAGAAATTTTAACAATGAAATAGTTATTCCTATCTGATGGATCCGCAATAAATAAACTTTATTTGGTGCCGCCACCTGAATAAGCGCGACATGATTGAACTGACCTTTTTTAAATGCAGGCTTTGTTTCTGTATCAAAACCCACCAAATCATGTTTTTCGATTTCAAATACAGCTTTATCAATCTGTTTTTCCGTTGCAGCTATTACTATTTTACCTTCATACTTAAACAGAGGTAAATCATTGATTTCCTTTTTTGTAATACTCTTCTCAAACATCAATCTACGTCACTATCAGTCTTTTCTTTCAATTTGGCAATCTTTATTCCGGCATAGGCAAAAAATATGGTCATAAATGGGCTGATGATATTGAAGAAACAATACGGGAAATAAGTAAAAGTAGCGACCCCCAGCACATTTGACTGGGCAGCTCCACATGTATTCCATGGAATTAGTACTGAAGTTACAGTCCCCGAATCTTCTAATGTCCTACTGAGATTTTGCGGGGCCAGGCCACGCTCCCTGTAAATCTTTTCAAACATTTTACCAGGAACCACAATCGCCAGGTATTGGTCTGATGCCGTAATATTAAAAAACACACAGGACATAGCTGTTGAAGTTACCAGGGAGCCTGTCGAGTTTACCATACTGATAATCACTTCAGCGATCCTTTTTAACATTCCGCTTGCATCCATGATACCCCCAAAGATCATTGCGCTTATTATCAGCCAGATAGTCCCCAACATACCCGCCATTCCACTTGTAGAGAGCAACTCATCAACTATTGCATTCCCGGTAACAATGTTTACATCGGTATACAGGGCTTTCATAGAAGCGACATAACCTGATTTCCATGGATTATCCGTAATGCCTGATATCTCCTGGAAAATATGAGACTGAAAGATCACTGTACAAAGTATCCCAAGCAAACAACCGACGAGTAAAGCGGGTATTGCAGCAATCCTTTTCACGATCATAACAATTACAATAACTGGTACAATGAAAAGCAACAGATTAATATTAAATGAATCTGTCAAGGCTGTCATTATTGGTTCAACATCATGAATTTTTTCACTGGATCCGAAACTAAAACCAATAACCAGGAATATCAAAAGTGTTATAGTCAATGATGGCACCGTAGTAATGGTCATGTATCGAATGTGTGTAAACAAGTCAGTTCCTGCCATTGCAGGAGCAAGATTTGTTGTATCCGATAAAGGTGACATCTTATCTCCGAAATAGGCCCCTGAAATTATTGATCCGGCAATAAGGCCTTCACTCACACCAAGAGCCCTGCCAATCCCAATCAGTGCGAGCCCGACGGTAGCTATGGTGGTCCATGAACTTCCTGTAGCCAAGGATACCATGGCACAAATAACACACGACGCAAAAAGTAAAATCGTCGGATTCAAAAGTTTCAAACCATAATAAATCATCGCTGGCACAATACCGCTAATCATCCAGGATCCTGCCAGGGCCCCGATGAGTAAAAGTATCAATATCGATGACATGGCAGAATTAATGCTGTGCAATATTCCCTTTTGCAATGCCCTCCAGTTAACGCCAATCCGTATGGCAACTATTCCCGCAACTGCCCCAGATAAAATAAGCACCATCTGGTTTGATCCATCTAGTGCGGCATCTCCAAAAATTGTAACATTTAAACTCAGCAAAACAATGAGAAAAGTAATTGGAATCAACGCCTCTACGATGGTGGGTTTTCTCGTGTTTTCTGCCATAAAAATACTTGCTGTATGAAAATAAAATGTCTAAGATAAGAAAATTGTAATAATAAGCAGTTTAATAAAGAATTTGCTTCTTTGTTGCATTGATATATAATTATAAATTGAGCTATCAATATAGATTCTATTAAACCTGACCTAAAGATGAACGTCACCAGAATAGTTGACAAAGCTAAAAAATCAGAATTATATCTGAGAATTTTAAATATAGGACTGAACCATCAAGTCCCTTTCAATAAACCACATCACTTTAAGATCGTCGAAATAAGCGATAATCATCTGAAAACCATGGTGCCTTATCGAAAATCCAATTTCAATCATATCAAAGGAATTCACGCCTGCGCACTGGCTACGCTCTCTGAATTTACAACTGGTTTTTTACTCTTGTCTAAACTGGATCCGAAGAAGTATCGACTGATCATGCACAGTATATCCATGGATTATCACTACCAGGCCAAAATGGATTCATATGCAAGCTTTTTTATTTCAAAGGAATGGCTTGACGAGTTAATCTACAATCCATTGGATGTAGGCGAAAAAGTGTTGGTTGATTGTGAAGTAAAAATATACGATAAGGAAAGCAATCATATTTCTACCGGGATGGTCAAATGGCAAATTAAGTCATGGGAACATGTGAAAACGAAAGTCTAGGAACTGATGGTTGTCGTTGTCACAGCTGTCGCCATCAGGATTACCAGCATTGTATTGACAGCATCACATACTTCTTTAATAGATTTATTTACAGAACCGGCCAGTTGATCATATTCATTAATATGTTTAACCTTCTTTTTAAAATTTTTTGCATTTTCCTTTCCAAATACTTCTTTCCCGAGACCACATGATTCAATCAGATTCAAGAGCATGATTTCTTTCAATTCCGGCCGGTGGTCATGCAAGATTATATGATGCAACCGATCTTTCAATTGGTATTCCGGTTTTGAGTTTTGTGCAGGATATTTATTATAGGTAAACACCCATAAAAATTTTTCTTGCTTCTTCACCAATATGCGGTTTTCAATCAACTTCTCCAGTGTGTCCTTTTTTACTTGCTTTGCCTTTTCCCCTAATTTCTCAATCCATGTTTTAATTTTCCGCTCCCTATTAGATTGAATAATGAGATCGAAATATGTATCAAGGACCTTGTCGCCGGTTTTTGAAGTTTCTTTCACTTTAGCTCGATTATCCGTTATTTCAATTTTCCCTTTAAGTGCCAATTCTAATATAATAGCACCTGCAATAGCATAGGCAAATGAAGTTGAATCGGGAATAAAAGTGCCTTTTTTATCATCAAGGGCCAGTAAGGTGAGCTGATCGATTAAGGTTAGATTCATTTCTCATTCCTATTATAAAATTTAACGTTGGATCGAATGATTAGTTCATCCATTACTTGATTCAGGTATATTTTCCAGGTCACTCAATTGAATATTCAGTGCCTTTACAGAAATTTGAATTTCCCACGCAGAAACTGTAAGACTTAATATCAACAATATAAGGCTAACACCAAAGATGTATTCAGCTAATACTAGATTACCGGCAAAGATTACAAACATACAAACTACGCAAAGCAGTAAACTCAACACGCCAAGGGCCTGCATATTTCTGATCAACTTCACTCTTAATCGCAGGTTTTTAATCTGCCCCCAAATGCGCTCATCAGGATTTTCTTTAAACTGTCCATGCAAACTTCTGACTAAGGTAGCCAGCGTCAGGAACCGGTTCGTATAAGCTAAAAGCAACAAAGAGATCGCTGGGAATAATAGGGCGGGTGTTGTGAGATTTATTTCCATTCTGTTGATTTAAAATCAAATTTACTAACTAAGTAGCGAATTAAAAATGATTCATTTTGAGGTCTGGAGAAGTGATTTCAAATAAATTATTATAAAATTAGTAGAAATACTATATTTATAGTTGATTAACTAATAAAATAATATTATTATTGTAGGAGCGTTAATAATTTGTCATGATGCGAGAACTTACAAAAGCAGAAGAGCAAGTGATGCAGATCCTTTGGGATTTAGAAGAAAGCATCGTCCGTGATATGGTGGACCAGTTCCCAGATCCAAAACCTGCTTACAACACAGTATCCACAGTATTGAGGGTATTGGAGAAAAAAGGATTTGTCGATCACAAGGCATACGGTACTACTTATGTGTATGTTCCATTGGTGAGCAAAAAAGACTATTCCAAATTCCAGTTTACCAATCTGATCAAGAACTATTTCAATGGGTCCTTTCCAAAGATGGCGGCCTTCTTTGCAAAAGAAAATAACCTGTCCATCCAGGACCTGGAAGAAATAATGGATATGGCAAAGGATGAATTAAAGGATGAAAATGAAATTGATGAACCATAATGAGCCATTCTCTTCTTATAAAATAAACCTGCCCTGACATGGAAGCCGCTATTCAGTATTTTCTTCAGTTTTCAATTGCAATTACCTTGTTCTATGTTTTGTATTTACTTATACTAAAAAATGAAACCTTCTATCAGGCGAATCGCTTCTACCTGGTTTCAGGATTGTTGCTGGCCATATTATTGCCACTTTTCCCAATATCATATGCAACACCAATTTCATTAGAAAACAATTCTGACTTTTTTTCATTATCGGAAAACCAATTATCTGGTAATGCATCAACTACGCATAAAGATGCATCAGGAAGTTCATGGACATTTATTGATGCTCTTATTCTGATTTATGCTCTGGGCATCATCTCCTCTTATTCTAGGTTGCTCTGGCAAACCATAAAGGTATTTCGAAAAATAAAAGGTAAAGAGTACAAAATAATTGAAGGAATAAAGGTCATAGACCAACCAGATGTCATGCCATACTCCTTCTTTAATGTGGTATTTATAGACATTCAAAAATATTCCGAAAGGGAATTATCCAATATTATTGCTCATGAAAGAGTACACATTCGGGAGCGGCATTGGATAGATCTACTGACAATAGAACTGCTATCGGTTCTGTTCTGGATGAATCCGGTGGTTTGGTTGTACAAAAGGTCGATCAAACAGAATCATGAGTACCTGGCGGACCAGGGCGTTTTGCTTGCAGGCTACCGCCCCGGCCAATACCAGGCATTATTAATTAATCAATTAATGGGAGTAAAGGTACTGGGATTTGCGCATAACCTGAACTTTTCTCTCAATAAAAAACGAATGGAAATGATGAAAAAAGAAAAATCGCCAAGCGCGAGGAAAATGAAATTGCTCCTGGCACTACCCATAATTGCGCTTCTGGTATTCGCTTTCGCGAAAAAGGAATATGTCAGGGTGAATGCAGAAAAAACTCCATCCGCTTCACCTTTGACTTTTGAGCAAAATGCACCTCAAAAAGACTTGATTAAAGTAAAGGGTAAGGTTGTTAATGCTGAGGGTATTCCGCTTACTGGTGCAAATGTGATTCTGAAAGGCACGAATAATGGAACAGTCGTAGATAAACAAGGAGAATTTGAATTGGAAACACCAGAAGAATTTTCACTTGTAGTATCATATATCGGATACAAAACTTTTCAAAATCAATATTCCATCCAAGGTGAAAGTATTGCCGATGTGAAAATTAAAATGGAAAAAAGGGTATTCAACGTTGAACTCCCCGATCTTGGCAATGATGAAAAACTGGTGGGTCGAGACCCTGTAGAGGTTCCACCTCCTCCGCCTCCTAAGGAGGACAAAAAAGGAGAAGTCTTTACTATAGTTGAAGATATGCCAAATTATAAAGACGGGGGTATGTATCAACTGGCCGTGGATATTAAGGAATTAACCACCTCAATTATGAAAAATACTCCAGATCGAGGGGAGGTGATCGTTGGATTTACAGTTGCTGCTGATGGAAGCGTTGTCAATCCACAAGTTGTAAAAAGCTCTAATAGCAAAATGCTTGATGGCTCGGCAATTAAAATCGTACAGAAATTGGATAACTGGAACCCTGGAATTCAACGAGGAAAGAAAGTACCAGTTGATTTGACCGTGCCGGTGAAGTTTGAATAATAAGAAAATTCCCGGCCTTGTGCCGGGATCTCTTTCTTTTAGCCAATAGATCCCGTAACGGGTACGGGGATTATGGCTGACTTGCCATCCGCCCCACCTCGGCCTTTGACCTGCTCACACAATCCTCGATGGATAAACCTGCAAAATAATTTCCACTGATAAATAAGTTCTGACCTTTCAGGTCCTGATCGATTTGATCTACAAGGTCATAATGACCGAGTCTCAATGATGGGACTATGTTGAGTTTTTCAAAGATCTCAAGGATTTGATCTTTTGTTATTCCTAAAATCTGGCATGCTTTATCAAGTTTTTGTTCTGTAGATAGGATATCAGGTTTAAAGTGGAATGTAAATCCTCTATATTTTTGATCATCTATAGTGTCTCTTGATACCACAGAAAAGAAATCATCATCTATCGGGACAAGACCGGCAAAAGGTTTTATTCCAGTAGCATCTTTCAAAACGATTACACCATAGGATTCAATTTTTTGAAACTTGATTTTAGCAATTTTATCTGCTAAATCCGGCGCAAAGCCGACAATCAATTCCGGAACGGAGGTAATGGATGTGCAAATTGCCAGGTGATTACTTTCAAATACTCCCTGATTTGTTTTAATCTTATATCCTTTATCCATTTTATCAATCTTACCAATATCGGTGTTATATTTTATTTCAATATTATGATGTTTGGCCATCTCATCCGTGATGGAACCGAGGCCTTTTTTCATGGTGTAGTGCTTGAGTATATCTTTGCGTCGCTCACGCTTTTTAAATAGGGCATTTGCTGGAAATTCATCTGCATTTTGAGAGGGGACAGCACTGAAAAGTGCAGTAAATACCCTCCTGAAGTTCTTCTTTCCTAATATACTTCCGTAATATGATGCAACTGTCTCCCCTTCTTTTTTCTTCGAAAATGCCTTTGGGATAGATGTTAAAAGTTCAAGGAAATTTATCTGTGACGTAAAAGATTTTACCTGGCCATCCGCAAGCAATCGAAAAGGCACCTTAGCTCTTTTACTCAGCTGATCAATAATTCCACAATCTTCCATAACCTCAATTAGGTTTCGGTAGGAATTGTAGCAGGTGTGCGCGCCAAGCTCTACCCAGAAACCAGTATTTTCATTTTCCATATTCTGGGTATGAAAAGATCCTCCAACCCTGTCTTCCTTTTCAAGGATTAAAACATTGAAATTTGCTTTTGATGCATAATGAGCAAAACTCATCCCGCTGATACCAGCGCCAACAACGATAACATCATAATTTTCCATACAAGTGTTACACTAATATTATAATCATATCTCAAGTGAAGGTAAATAATCAGTTACTGAGATTCAAACTATAAATTGCCAGAATTTCCAATAACAAAATGAAAGATTTGATCAGAAGGCGGGTTGTTAAGTGCAATAAAGAGCTATTGCACCGAAGACAACAGCTCTTGGGCTATACTTCAAGTCGGCAATTTTATTTCTGCGCCGTAATCAGAGCCAACGATGTAGTTTTCAAGGTCTTTAATTTTGGTTTTTTGCTCGGAAATAATATTGTTTACGATATCACCAATAGAAACAATACCAATCAGTTTTTTATTTTCCATGACTGGAAGGTGACGTGTTCTTTTTTTGGTCATCAGCTCAAGGCATTCTCTTAAATAATTTTCCGGCTTTACAAAATAAACCGTAGTCGTCATCATTTCCTTTACTTTCGTATCCTTTGATGATTTACCCATCAGGGTTACCTTCCTCGCATAATCACGTTCGGAGAATATTCCGACAACCTTTTCCCTTTTGTCAACGACAACCAGAGCACCAATATCATACTTAGCAAGTTCTTCAAGGGCATTAAAAACAGTAGCATTTGAATCAATTTTATGCACATCCCTGCCCTTCGAATCCAATAATTTACTAACTAATCCCATCTTTGATAATTTTAATGTTTAATAGTGTATACGAAAAATTTGAAGGCATAGCCTTAGAATCAAGGCTAATAATTGGGATAAAACAAAGTAAAAAAAAAATATGACATTTCATATAATTTGTTGATTTTCATCATCAGTAAAATTCTCATTGAATATTATATTCTTTTCAACATGCATGAAATGTCCGTAGCCCTGAACATTATAAAAATTGCTGAAGAGGAATTGAATAAGGCAAACGGAAAACGTATTGAAAAAATTCATATTTCAGTGGGGAAATTGTCTGGCATAGTGATTGATAGCCTGGAGTTTGCGCTGGAGGTAGCCATGAAAGAGGGGAAGATTCCCAAGGCAGAAATCGTCATTGATCAATTTCCCGCACGTATGAAATGCTTGCATTGTCATGAAGTGTTTGAGGCTGAAGAATTTTACACCATATGTCCGGTATGTAATAAATTTGAGCACGAAATAATCTCTGGAAAAGAACTCCTTATAAAATCATTGACGATTATTTAACCTAAGTGCTATAGACCCTTAACGAGTAATTTTTCTTCCTTTGGTTTGCCGTTATGTGATTGATCAGGGAATACATACCTATGTGTGATACCGGTTTTATCCCGATTATACCTGACAATTAAATTTGCAGATCCCTCCACATAATTTACAGATTCCACTTTTACGGCAATGACCTGGGCGCCAATACGGTCTTCCAGATCCTTACGTAAAAGGGTACTGCTTCCAACTTTCAGGAGATCAAGTTTTTCATATTTTATTTTCTGCGCGATCACTTTTTGATTGAAAATACTTCGTTCAAGAAAAGCGAGGAAGATGATCATGCCGATATTTAGGAACATGATCTCCAATGGTCCGATAGTTCCCTGGAATGTGGAGTTGATGAAACCCATACCGACCATGATCAACAGATATGTCATATCCTTGATCTGTAATTGCTCACTGCGATAGCGCATCATTGTAAATACCGCAAATAATCCAAACCCTGAACCTATGGATAATTCGACATTATTTAAAATCGTACATAAAGAAAAAATGATCATATTAAATGAAAAAAGCGTAAAGGCAAATTCTTTGTTCTCACTGTTTTTTCTGTAAACAAGCAGGATAAGGATAGCGGCCATGCCAATATTAAAGATGAATCTTAATATAAGGCCGGCCAATTGAATTGGGTTAAAATCACTTAATTGAAATACCTCGAATAAATCCATGATCGTCTGGTTTGGATGATGGTGATTACAAGCCAAACCTTATGCCAAAAGACTCAACATATTATAAATCAAAATGTTAAGATTATAGTGTGGATAGATACTGACATTCCTGTATCAATTACGAACACCAATATGAAGATTTTTAAGACACCCAATTTGGGGTATAAAACGGAGGATTACAGGCCCTTAAAAAATTTCCATATTTCATCAGCAGCATCAAAATCACGGGAAGTTTTACCAATAGCTTTCTGGCCCTCGTATTGTCTGCCACCCGGCCAGGTATGACCTCCATTATTTACGATGATCAGCACAATTTTATTACCATGCTTACAATTAGTATATGAGATTCTTTCCGATCTGGTCTCATCAAATGTATCAATATTGGCAATGTCTCTGGTAGTTGATTTATCATCACATTCGCTTTCTCTTTTCCAAAAATTAATAGCTTCTTCCACGGCAAGTACGCTCCCCTTTTCCTGATCATCAATTTTTATCTGTCCACCTTCATATGGCAGCACCGGATCTCTGGTCCCATTGATCATCATTAATGATATAGCAGTATCAGCATTGCATTCGACCAGTTGATCCAAGGTAAGTGAGGCGGCAACGGTAGCAAAGCCTTTTATTTTAGTAGAACGTTCACAGGCCAAGCGTAAAGCCATCAATCCACCGTCTGATAAACCCGTAACAAATACACGTGAGGGATCGATCCTGAAACTATCAATGGCATAGTCAATAATTTTGTCTATAAATCCCACATCATCTATATCCTCGTAATGTGATAGCGAAATGGAATCTTCTCTGGCATCATTCCAGTATTTATTCAATGCTTCGGGATATCCAACAATAAAATTATCCCGTTCAGATAATTTATTGAATTCCCGACGTGTAATTCTGGCAAAGCTCTCTGGCGTCTCATCCCCACCGTGTAAACAAAGCACAAGACTCCTCTTTCTTCTTCGTAATCTTTTGGGGATATGAAAGGAGACATTTCTTATATAATTATCATGACCAAGCTGTACCTCTTTTGGACCAGGAGGGATCTCTGGGGGTGGACCAGTACAACCATCGATCAGCAACCAAATACATGCAATTATGAGATATATATATAATTTTGAATTTATATAATTATTCATATTCGTGAAGACAATAAAGCATAAAGGATTGAATATAAGTTAAATCCGTCGTCGAACAAAAATAGAAATCACAAACTTCCAACCAGTCTGTGATTTATAATTTATTCCAATCTAATTTTTCATTAAGTTTTAACCATCTCATCCACAAAATTAAAATCAATTAGCTCAGCTAAATGTTGCTTTACTTTAGAGGAAACCTCCCGGAAATCCATAGTTTTCCCCAGTTCTTTGTCCAGTGAGGTTACTGCTTTATCGGAAATTCCGCACGGGATAATGTTATTAAAATAATCAAGATGGGCATTTATGTTGAAAGCAAAACCATGCATTGTCACCCAACGGCTTGTTTTCACGCCGATGGCACAGATTTTCCTAGGATTTCTCCGTTCAATATGATCCAGCCATACACCTGTTAATCCTTCAATTCTTCCTGCTTCTATCTTATAATCTTTTAAGGTTAAGATTATGGCCTCCTCAATAAATCTGAGATACTTATGAATATCTGTAAAAAAATTATCCAGATCAAGGATCGGGTATCCTACCAGCTGTCCTGGACCATGATAGGTGATGTCTCCACCACGATTGATTTTGTAATACGTGGCCTCTTTTTGCTTAAGCCCTTCATCACTTAACAGGAGGTTTTTTTCATTCCCACTTTTGCCGAGTGTATACACGTGTGGGTGTTCACAAAAAAGGAGATAATTCGGTGTTTCGTTTTGTTTGTCTTCCGGCAGACCTCTATTGCCCAGTTTTACGTCGATAATCTTCTTAAATAATTTTTCCTGGTAATCCCATGCTTCTTTGTAGTCAATCCTACCAAGATCACGAAATATCACCTTTTTATTCCTTTTTACATTCATATCAAGCGATATACGACTCCAATAATTTAAACTCACCTCTTGGTATTAGTGTTATTTTTTTGATGCACGCCGGCACCAGAACTGCGTCTCCTTTGTGCACTTCAACAGTACCACCCCCGTAATCCAGAATCAGATTTCCTTCCATACAAACATAGATGATAAATGAATCCAGATCGGAATGGTCACGTTCAACAATCTGCTTATAATGTAACTTGTTCGTTGTGAAGTATTCACATGAGACCAATTTAACAATTTCATTTTCTTTGTCTTCGTAACTGGTTTTGTAATTTTCATGATAGGAAAAATCGATCGCATCCAGGCTTTCTTCAGTATGCAGCTCGCGTTTTTTACCATTGACATCTGTGCGATCAAAATCATAAATTCGATAAGTCACGTCTGAAGTCTGCTGTATTTCAGCCAGCAAGCAGCCTTTGCCTATATAATGTACCCTGCCGGCGGGAAGAAAGAATACATCATCCTGTTTTACCTGCTCAATGTTCAGGATATCCAAAAGCTTACCTTTATTGAAGTACTCCAGGTATTGTGTTTTTGTCATTGGCCGGTTAAACCCGGAATTAAGCGTCGCATCTTCATCAGCCTGAAAGATGTACCACATTTCTGTTTTCCCAAATGAATTATGCCGCCTTTTGGCCAGTGCATCATTTGGATGCACTTGCACTGACAGGTCGTCATTCGCATCAATAAATTTGACAAGTAATGGAAATTCATTTCCATATTTTTTATATACAGACTTGCCCACCAGAGCTCCCTGGTATTCTGTCAACAGGCCTTTAAGACTGACGCCTTGCAATGGGCCTTCTCTTACGATTGAGATATTCCCTTCCACACTACTTATTTCCCATGTTTCTCCACAATTGGGTAAATCCCCAATATCTTTATTGAGAATGTTTTTTATCTTTTGCCCTCCCCAGATTTTATCTTTAAAAATTGTTTCGAACTTTAATGGATACAAATCAGGCATCTTTTATTAGTTTCATGAACATATGAGCAAAAATAAGGAATTGGGTCAAGAAGGAGAGTACCTTGCCGCAGATTATTTGAAGAAAAAAGGGTGGAAAATCCATGAAATGAATTATCGATACAGCAGATCGGAAATTGATGTTATTGCATCCAAAAATGACCTCCTGATTTTTGTAGAAGTAAAAACCAGGTCCAATACGGCCTTTGGTTTACCTGAACAATTTGTCGATGAGAAAAAAGCTAAGCATATAATGAAAGCTGCAGAGCACTACATCCTTACAATAGACTGGAAAGGACAGGTACGGTTTGACATCATCTCAATCATTAAAAAGAAAATCCTGGAGGTAGAACATATTGAGGATGCATTTTATTAAATGCAATTCAAGAAATTCATTTAGGAAATTCGCGGTTGCTTCATTCATGGAATTTACTTCAATAACCACTAACCTATGCCTGATCTATTATGAAGAGGATCGCCGCCGCTACTACAGCCAGTGCACCAACAAATAGGAGGAATCCACTAAATATTGCACCCAATATCAATAAGATCAACCCTACTCCTCCAATTAAAAAAACTAGTCTGGTGTAATCGGTTGAGGCCTTCACTTGCTGAAAATCATTCGTGTCAAAGGAATTTTTAACCATCAGCTCTTTCATGTTTTTTAGGTCCTTTTTAATCTCATTTCGCATTTCTCTTTTTTCCTGTTTAGTAAGCTTGCGAAATTTCATTGTCAATTCATTGGCATTCATGGAAGTGGCATTTTCAATACTCACACCTGTTTTTTGATAAAGCTTTTCTTCAATCGTAGATAATTTTTCTTGAAAGATGTTGATGTCTACCTCCTCTGCAGACGCAAGTACCGTCGATTTATTAATCTCCTGATTGTAGATATCACTTTCATCAGCTTTATGGTAGTTATACCGGCTGAATTTATATGCAGACTCAAAATCAATTTTTTTTGTCACTGCGCAAGAAGTGAAAACATATAAAACCAGAAAGAAAAAAGTAGCTTTTACGATGCTATGCATGTGCATTTTTAGTTGATGGTTTATCGGGATTTACACAACCAAATATAAAACCGAATTATCAAAATAGCCACAACTTAATGGCAAGTGCTATGACGGTGACGACTAAAAATATTTTTATTGCTTTATCTCCCTTATCTACAGACCAGCGGCTGGCAAACCAGGCTCCTGTAGAATTACCCACAGCTAAAACGATCCCATACAGCCAATTTACCTTTCCTTCATAAATAAACACGATTAATGCGGCAATGGTATAGATCAAAACCACAAAAACTTTAATGCTGTTTGTTTTTACCAGGCTAAATCGATGTATTCCTGAAAGGGAAGCAATAATTAAAAATCCAACTCCTGCCTGTATAAATCCTCCGTAAATGCCTATAAAGAAAAATACTGTTGTACCTATCCATTTGGAAGACAAATTTGTGATCTCTTTATTTATACCATTTGGTTTTGCTTTTCCAGAAACCGTAAGTAATACAACGACAATCATAATGACAGCCAGTATTTTATTGAATAGCTCTCCCTTTATGTCTACTGCTATTTTGGCGCCGATAATAGCTCCTAGCAAAGCAGATATTCCCAGTACAATGCTGTATTTAAATGCTGCTATCCCCTTACTTTTAAAGCCAGCCACTGCAAAAATATTCTGCGAAAAAATGGCCACCCGGTTAGTAGCATTTGCTACAGCAGGGGGCAAACCTAAAAATATCAATATAGGCAGGCTTAGTAAAGATCCACCACCGGCTAAGGTATTGATAGCACCGGCAACTAATCCCACTGCCAGTATTAAAACTACTTCAAAAAAATCCATTGATTATCGTTGATCTATCGCTAAAGAAAGGTGAAAATACCAAAAAGAATGAGATGGTTAATTCTCTATCTACTAAAATTCCTGTAATTTAGATTAAAAAAACGTTCTGTCTTCCATGAAAAGTATTTGTGTTTTCTGTGGTTCAAGCACTGGATTTCATCCAATCTATAAAAAAACTGCATATGATCTGGGAAGACACATCGCGGAGGAAAATTTATGTTTAATCTACGGGGGAGGAAGCATTGGATTGATGGGAGTTTTAGCTAATGCCGTTTTGGAACATGGGGGAAAAGCCATAGGAATTATACCTCGTTTTTTGTATGAAAAAGAAGTAGGCCATGACGGTGTTTCAGAACTGATTATTGTCGATAGTATGCACGAGCGCAAACAAAAAATGGCCGAACTTTCCCAGGGTTTTATTGCCATGCCCGGGGGCATTGGTACCATGGAAGAATTGTTCGAAATATTTACCTGGGCTCAATTGGCTTTGATAAAAAAACCAGTAGCATTACTCAACGTGAATAATTTTTATGATGACGTTATACATTTCCTTAACAAAATGGTCCGCGAAGGCTTCATAAAGGAGGTTACTGTAAAATCGTTGATCAACTCACATAATATCCAGGAACTCATTGCTAAAATGATGGCTTTTAATTATATCGAAACTCCAAAATGGATCGCAAAAACCTAGGTCTCATTATTGGCTCTTCATAACGGAACAGGTGATCCTGTTAAATCTTAAATAGATATTTCAAAATAATGAAAAAACTAATTGTTCTCGTTTTAACAATCGTTTTCACAACTCACCTCAAAGCCCAGGATCTGAGCGCCATGTTTGAGAAGGTCAGTTCATCTGTGGTCCAGATACAAACAAAAGAAAAGGAGATTATAGGGGAAGGACACATGAAAAAGGCAGTAACGGCAGAGGGCCTTGGTTCGGGAGTCCTGATATCTTCTGATGGACTTATCCTTACTGCCGCTCATGTCATTCAGACAGCGGACGATGTGCAGGTAGTATTTAAAAACGATGAGACAATCCCCGCTAAAATTCTGGCAGCTGAAAAAACAGCCGATGTGGCCTTAATCAAATTGGCATGGCCTCCTTCGGATAAAAATATTTATATCCCCAAAGTAGGTGATTCAGATCAGGCTAAAGTTGGAGAACAAGTCTTTATCATTGGGAGTCCATATGGTTTGGCACAATCACTTTCAGCCGGCTATATCAGTGGAAGACATGAGAAAAAGAGTGTTTCTCATAATATGACGTTAATGGAGTTTTTTCAGACTGATGCGGCAATAAATACGGGTAATTCAGGTGGTCCCATGTTCAATATGAAGGGCGAAGTAATTGGCATTGTTAGTTATATATTGAGTGAATCTGGTGGATTCCAGGGTTTAGGTTTTGCCGCAACTTCAAATATGGCCACAAAATTATTACTGGAAGAAAAGGGGATTTGGTTCGGTGTGGACGGGATGCTCCTTACACCGGATCTTGCAGGCATTTTTAATCTACCACAACCTGGAGGTATCTTAATTCAAAAAGTAGCCGAACCTTCACCGGGTGCTATTATGGGTTTGCAGGGTGGAACGAGCAATATGGAAATTGACGGAGAAAAAATCATTGTCGGTGGAGATATCATTCTTTCAATTCTGGAAAACAAAATCGAAAGCATGGATGATTACCTCAATTTAAAAGAGAAATTGAAAACTTTGAAGGAAAATGATACATTAACGCTTAAAGTCATGCGTGGAGGGGAAATAATTGATTTAAGCTATACCATGCCCAAGCAACCTTAGTTATTCCATTTAAATCCATTATAATTCGGGCAAGGCAGGATTTTGTCTTTTCTTTTTACCTTATTAGACTTAAGCTCCGGAAGCAGCAATGTGATTGAAACTTCATGAGATCCTCCGGATTGTGGGCCAATATTTGATATTGTGAAATCATAGCTATAGCCTACCTCAATAAACTGAAGATTCAATCCTAAAATAAAAATCATGGCATCCTGACTTGTTTTCTCATTGTAGTTTTTGGAACCGGGCATACCTCTGTACCATAATCCAACCAGTACCGGATCAAATATAATATTTGCTCCAATATCTAATTGCCTGAATTCTCCCTGGGTTTTATATACAAAAGATGGGGCAATACTACTTAATTTTGATTTGGACAGGATGGCATGTTTAATGGGAATCCTAAATCCAGCATGAACCGATAATCGCATGTGAAGTTTGGCATCTTCTCCAAGCAAGGAGTAGTTGGGCTCGTTGATATGATATCCCGAAAAACCAGCCCAGAAGATTTTGTTGTAAATCACTGCACCTGATGAAAAATCAAAATATTGCTGATTTCCCAGATGCCCAAGCGCATCATCTGTAGTTGGCCCGTTATGAATGATCATATCCCCAAATATCAATTTATCAAAATCAATGGATCTGGATGCATATCCAAAAGTAACTCCAGGGGAAAATACCCAACCCTCCATGATCCGGATCTTAGCTGCATATGTACCATGTATGCCTGTGTTTCTCAAATTAGCAGAACCGGCTTTGTCGGTCATAACCAAAACTCCAAAAGCGCTACTCCAATCCTCAATCAGGTAATCTGCCGAAGCCGCATACGTATTAAATGCATTCGGCAGTTTTGTCCACTGCATCCTGCTGTTGAATATCAATCTGGGTTGCTGAACGGAACCCGCAAGACCCGGATTTAAATAAAGTGGAGAGGAATAATACTGGGAAAACATAGGATCCTGCGCTTTCGCTTGCGCGAATAGCAAAATGGATAATGTTACGAGAATATAGTTGACTAATAGTTTCATTCCGATTATCGTATTAATGCGACATCTCCAAATTTCATCACCTCTCTACCATCTATAAATTTGAAATCTATTTTATAGATATAAATATCTGGCGCACACAGCCTGCCCTTATAATATCCATCCCAGCCCAGGTTGGTATCCTCTGTGGCAAATAATAGTTCCCCCCACCGGTTATATATTTGCATTCTATAAGCGATCACTCCCTCAGTCACAGGGTAAAAAACATCATTTCTACCATCAGCATACCTGCTGCCACCAGTTGGTCCATCCAGACTTGGTGTAAAGGCATTGGGAATCTGTATTTCATTACCATCAATCACCTCGACAATATTTTCATAGGTCACTGTGTCTTTACAACCCTTTTCTGTCATGGCAATCAAGGTAATATCGTATCTTCCCGTATCGGTATATATATGACTAGGTTCAAATTCTGTGGAATTTGCCCCATCGCCAAAATCCCATAAATAACTGTCTGCCTCAAAGGAAAGATTTGTTGTATAAATCGGATCTTCAGGTAACTTTACAGTTTCAGGCCGTATGGCAAAATCCGCATGAGGAACAGGGAATACCTCTATAATTAAGCGCTTAACTGCGGCATCGGTGATTCCGGACTCGTTAGTCGCTTCTAATTTTACACTATATACACCTGGTGCATAATAGGTATGTGTCGGATGTTCATTAGTTGATATTCCTTCTCCCTGACCAAAATACCATCGATATGCATCAGGATCTCCATATTTTGTGAGATTGGTGAAATTGACTGTTAAAGGTGCACATCCACTACCAGGATCATAGGTAAAATCAGCAATGGGTGCAGTAGGTTGTATAAAAATATTCACCGAATCATAACTTTCGCAATGGCTTTCCTCCAGCTTTAATTTTATCGTATAATTCCCGGGTTGTTCGTATGTATGGGGCACTGGGTTTTCTTCAGAACTTGTAAATCCATCTCCAAAATCCCATAAATGGACCGCATTAGTCCTGCTGCTCGTATTATTTACCGTGACTGTTGCGTTAGGGAATACCTGGATTTCAGGATTTGCCAGGAATTTTGCATTCACCTGAGGTTCTGAAGGTACCACGAGAGATTCGGAAGTAACATCACTTGTACAGAAGGCATAATTGGCGGTTTGCAAATCAAAGGATAATTCCAAATTTGGTGATGCCGGACTAGGTCTTGGAACTTCATAAATAAAATTATCTCCATACGTTTTATTCAAAAAAATAATCCCTCCCTTATTAATAGTCCACGTATACTCAAGCAATCCTTTTTGATTTGCGTCAATTTCAAGTACCATATTTTCACACCCAAATTCCAGAGTATCAATATTAAAAATTGACTGAGGCACAGGATTGACATTTACCATTAGGGATGAATCACCAACACAGATATCAGAAATATTTGCATCAAGATGGACCGTATAGCTATTTATCCCGTTGCCAACAGCGGTAAAAGTATGTGTGAATTGTGAAATGGAACCATCAATAGTCTCAGCTCTGATCACTCCTTCCTGGTTTCTCACTGTCCACCCATAATCAGATGGCAACAATGATCTGGTATAATCATCGACTTGGAAGCTCACCTCTACTGGAGCACAATTCTTGGAAAGGGGGGCATAATTTACATAATAAAAACCAGGTTTAACCGAAGGTAACACTTTTACTGAATCCGGTGAACTATTCGTAGAACAACCATCTTCTGAAATAGCTTTTAGAATAATTTGAAAGGATCTTGAACTTGTCGACCAATTTTCAAATGTTGTGGTTACGCTTGGTGAAAAATTTGGATCATTGGGATCTGACCTGAGCGTATCAACAAATCCACTCCCATAATTGATACTCCATATGTATTCATTGACAGCCACTGGTTGGACAGTCGCAGCGGTGTTATCAAGAGTTACCGTGAGCGGACTACACCCCTGTATGGAATCTTTGATAAAGGAAGCCAATGGTTGTTGATATACCTCAACCTGGTCAGTAAAAATAGCATTGCAACCTCCCTGATCATTAGTAACCCGAAGTGCCACCAGGTGATCACCATAATTAAAAATTCTCTCTAAGGTGTCGGGTCGGGCACCATCAAATACTGAATCCGGATCAAAAGTGACATTATCATAATCAAAGTCCCATTCCCAACGGATTACCTGGCTATCTTTTATCTTTTGAAGTATTGTATTATCAATAAGCCCCGTGGGAACCCCTTCACAAACATCTGCCGATACAAACGATGGTTCCGGATTATTATACACCACAATGCTCACTTCATCTCTCGAGTCACACAAGGTTACGATATCCCTGGAAATGAGTACTACCCGGTATACCCCCGGATTCGAATAATCCTGGGTATAAGGCACAGGTGCTGCAGTAGAATAACCGGAAGTTGGTTCTTCACGTATTAAATTGTCATTTTCATCATAAAACTCCCATTTCCACTCAGTATTGATTGTAGAACCAATGGATACATCATTAAAGGTCACCGTAAAAACTTCAGCAGAGCCAGGAGTTTTACAAAACGCGGTATTGGAAGCACTGATCTGGGCAACTGAGGTAGGTGTTACATTCACTATTTTCTCAACGATTGCATTACAACCACCAACTGCATTATTATCACCAACTATCAATCGAATGAGTTTTGGCCCCCCACTCCAAAATGTATAAACCGGATTCGTATTGGTTCTGGTATCAAGCAAACCATCAGCAATATTAGGTCCATCATAAAATTCCCAGGTATATCCCAGGGAAGAGCCGCCCGGTCCGGTAGATTCATTATCAAAATAAATGATATCGCCGATGCAATAATCCCATGCTATTGGATTTGAGCTATTTTCTTTGCGTGCGACATAGTCCGGATTAGGTGGTGAAACAATTACAATTCTGGATTCAGAAACCCTCGGTGGATTATCACCTCCCGGAGTCACCGGATTTAAAGCCCCATTCGTAAGATTCTCATCATAACGATTACATGTATTCCAATTGTTCAGGGTAATAAAAAAATCCTTGCCAATATCTGCTGGTGATGTAACGGGAATTTCTACATTCAGGCTGACCTGATCAACTCCGGTAACAGGATATACAGGATCTGTTCCTAACGATGGGTTGTAATATGGAAAGCTACCTGGCAATACTCCTTCAATCCGAACATTTGGAATTCTGTTTCCATTTACGCTATGTCCGTACAACCATTGTATCCATCTGGGATCAGCATTTTCCCTTGCATCTGCTCTTGGAAAACAATTCCAGTCGCTATTGTCAGAAAAATTGATGCTAGAGGCAAATCCCTGGCACACCCGATAAACATCGGGATCAGAAAAAACAAGATCCTCAGTCCATACGATCACATTGATTGGCTCCAGATCAACACTTCCAAGGGGATTGCATGGATTTTCTACCTGGATAGTTACCTGGTACCCACATGAAACCGGAGCATTGATATATTCATGAGTAATGATTGGTCCATTCGGATAATTATTTATTTGCGTATAATCCTGAACTGCACTTCCGTCACCCCAATCCACATGATACAAAGTACCTGGTGTTGAATTTAGAAAAAGTGTCTGAATCTCAATTGTGAAAGGAGCACATCCCCGGCTACTTGTTATAAAATTAAAGCCGGGTTCCATGATATCTGAACTGGTACACTGGGCCTGGAGATCCAGTCCCGCAAACCAGAAAGCTATTATTGCTGTTAGAAAAATCTTTAAACTTTTCATTATGAAACGGCCTTCATTAAAAAATCACTACCATAAAAAAATCCACTATTAAAGTGGCTTCTTAGGTAACAAAGTTCTATTAAAATACCCAAATTTTAACGCAAAGGCACATTTGGCGGATTTGAGACAGGTATAGCCTAGGTATAAAGTGTAGATCGTTTTACCATATTGTTTTCAAAAAATATAAAGCAGCCGCAAACAAGCAGATGTAAAGTTTTTGTTTGATTATTACTTTTTCAATCTAATTTTTATCAAAAAAGATTAAAATAGTGGCACAAAATGTTTCTATAAAAATATTTAATTGTATTATTTTAATAATATGTCTCAATATTCAATTAGTAAATCTATTGCGAGGAAGGATATATAGATGAAATAATTACGAAAATCAAGAGTATAAGTGGAATAATGACGATAATCTAATATTGATAATCTTTTGGCAAGATAGGAGGATTCATTTAAGGCATATCTTTAGTATTTAGGCAAATTTCACGAGGCTTAAGCTACACGCATAATATTATGTTATTGATACATTTTGGATCTTTTTTATAAACATTAGCTGAACCAAAGCGTCAAAATAATAAAGTACCAACGGTACAAAAAGTGCTAACCCTCCATAGAAAATATAGTTAATGGTGAGCTTATATCCATCATTCACTTCACTTAAATATCCACTTAAGATCCATGTAAAGAGAAGCAGGGAGACAATAAAAAAAACAACCGTAAAGATCCAGAATATCCATGCTTTTTTAGTACTGATTCCGTTGGATTTTTGTTTGACTGGCATTGGCGCCTGTATTATTTTTTGCATGAGCACCTCGTCAAAATCTGATGAAGCAGGCTTCTGAAGACTCTTTTTCAATAAACCTCTGGTTAGATTATCGATGTCAAGATGGTCCTTATTCATAATAATGATTTGATTTCATGTTTCAACTCTTCTTTCAAAACAAGGTAAAACCGTTTCCTTGCCCGGTGCAGGATAGTTTTAATATTTGTATGACTAAATCCCGTAATTTCGCCAATTTCCTTCAGATTCATCTCTTCCAGGTAAAACAACTTCAATACCAGGCTGTCATTGGGCAAGAGCTGATCCAGACCTTTATTTATGTAATACTTTTGCTCCTGTTCTGTGAGTTCAGTAATTGAATGATTTATTTCTGAATAATCAACCGTGTTTAACTCACTAATTTCTTTGTTGTATTTAAATTCCTTTTTTCTCAAACGTTTTAATGCCTCATTGGTCACAATTTTATACAGCCACGTAGAAAATTTCGATCTTTGCTCAAATTTACCCAGTGAATCATATGCTTTAAGAAACGCATCCTGAGTTACTTCCTCTGCAACTGAAGAATTCTTAACTATACTGATCGCAAGAGAATAGGCCATGTCCCGGTACTTCTCAATGAAATACCGAAAAGCATGTACATCGCCATTGAGAACTTTTTGGATGTTTTCAGAATCCATTCAATATGTTTAATCCGGTAGTTTACTGTTGTACCAATGGAAAACAATTAAACTTGCCCCGCCAAATAAAAGGATCATTGAAAAATACGATACTACGCCATTTATGTCGGTAATAACTGTAAGTAAATATGCTATAAATAATCCAATGGCTATGCCAACCAAAAACATTCCACTTTTCAAGGTGGCATTTCGGTAATCTTTCTTCTGATAAATTTGTGAAATGTCCACGCCTTTATCAATAAGTGCCATTTTCTCTTTGTTCCTGGCAGCGGAAACATATTTTACTGTAAGCACTACAGCAACAAAAAAAGCAATCGTAGTAATAATACCAGTGATCATACCCATAATAGGAATAAACTCATGTCCCATCTTTGTATTCTTTTAGTTTTAGTAAATTTTGCCAGTATGATCCATCACACTTCAAGAAGGTTACACACAATTAAATTTTTTTTCAACATAAAGGTAATTAATTTCGGCCATCAATCGGGATTAAACACCTTTTTCAAATGACAAAAAAAGTTGCTGTAATTCATACCAGTTTTGTTTCTGTACAAGATCTGAAAGCGTTATTTAGTACGATAATTCCTGAAGCAAAAGTGCATCACATTGTTGATGATAGTTTACTGACAGAAGTTATGGAAAATAAGGGGATTACTCCCGGGATCACTAAGCGGATAACAAATTATGTTCAGATGGCTGAGACTCTTGGTGTCGATGCTATACTAAGTCAATGTTCATCCATGGGTGAAGCGATAGATATAGCGGCTAAAATCACCGAAATTCCAATCTTAAAAATTGATCTGGCTATGGCTGAAAAAGCAGTAGCAATGGGACATAGAATTGCTGTTGTAGCGACAGTAGCTTCAACGATGAAACCAAGTTGTAATCTGATCAGACGAGCTGCTTTATCTTCTGGCAAGGAGATAGAAATCATTGAGGCTCTTGTTGATGGCGCGCTGGATATACTTTTGAACAAAGGAGATCGAGAAATGCATAACCAATTGGTTTTGGAAAAAATAAAAAAACTGGATGGAAAATGCGATGTTATTGTACTCGCCCAGGGAAGTATGATCGTATTATTACCTTATTTAAAAGATATTAAAACTCCTGTATTGAGTAGCCCGGAACTGGGCGTCAGAAGGATGAGGAAAATTTTAGGTCTAAGATGAACCATGCATTTAACGCACCAAATATTTTCTTCCCAAATGTGGTAGGATTAATCAAAAGCGCTGTATATAATTAGCAGTATATCTATGAAAAATAATCATTAAAAGATAGTTAAATTAATTTCAAATAAAATTTTTAATTACAACATGAAAAAGATTCTTATATTATTTTTTATTATTCCCGTGATTGGCTGGGCGCAGAATTCCCCATCTACAGATCAGCTTGATAAAACCAGATATGAAAATAAGGAATATTATGAGGTAAAAAACTACACAAAAAAAAGGATCAAAAAAAAGAAACCTAAAAATATCATCTTTTTAGTTGGTGATGGTATGGGAACCGCCCAGGTTTATGCCGGCCTGGTAGCCAATCGGGGAAATCTCTATTTAAGTACAATGCCTTTTTCAGGTTTTAGCAAAACAAATTCTGCAGACGATTTGATCACTGATTCTGCTGCAGGTGCAACTGCTTTTTCAATTGGCGAAAAAACAACTAATGGAGCAATAGGTGTTGATAAAAATGGCGTTCCTAAAAAGACAATTCTCGAGATGGCCGAAGCCAATGGACTTAGCACAGGCCTGGTGGCCAGTTGCGGAATTACACATGCTACTCCGGCTTCCTTTATAGCCCATCAATCCAGTCGCAGTATGTATGAAGAAATAGCTGCAGATTTTCTAAAGACAGATATTGACATTTTCATTGGAGGTGCAAGAAACCATTTCAATAAGAGAAAAGATGGAAGGGATTTACTGGTGGAACTGGAAATGAAGGGCTATGATGTTGTCACGACTATGGATTCGTTGTCTTTTGTCCAAGGAGAAAAAATAGCAGCGCTTGTTGCTGAAGAACAACCACAGCCCACTGCTCTTGGTCGTGGTGATATGTTGCAAATGGCATCAAATTTTGCCATAGGACACCTGCAAAAAAATAAAACAGGTTTTTTTCTCATGATTGAAGGATCACAAATCGATTGGGGTGGTCATGACAATAACGTTCCATACCTGGTAACAGAAATGCTGGATTTCGACAAAACTATTGGAGAGGTTTTGAAATTTGCAGCTAATGATGGACAAACACTGGTTGTCGTTACAGCAGACCATGAGACCGGAGGATTTTCGATAAATGGAGGAGATATCTCAAAAGGAGTAGTTGAAGGCAAATTTACCACAGGTGGCCATACTGGGATAATGGTTCCAGTTTACTCATTTGGTCCTCAAGCTGAGCTATTCAGTGGAATTATAGAAAATACGGATATATTCTACAAATTTAAAGAAGTATTGGGATTGTAATTGTATCTGAGTAATGGTTTAAATCCAGATTCGGTTTACCTTTTATCCTACGATAACTGTGGAAAGCGGTTCATTAAATAATACCTCATTGGCCAAACTCAATAGTTCATTACTGGACGTTTGATCGATTTCATCAAATAAATTTTCGTAGAAATCTTCATTAAGGTCGTAATAGTAGATATTTTTTAATTTCTCAGTAAGCGCAAAAGGAGTGGTCAGGGTATTTAGAATAGATCCTTTCAGATAATTTTTTACCTGGACCAATTCTTCGTGATCAATCCCAACAGATTTTAATTTTTCAATTTCATTATTAATCTCGTTGACTACCAAATCCTTTTTCTCCTTTTTAACATCCGAACTTATCACAAAATAAGCACTATTTTTCAACGAGACCAGGTGGGAATAAATACTATATGTCAGTCCCTTTTCCTCCCGAATATTCTGCATTAGTCTTGATCCGAAATACCCACCAAATGCTTCATTTAAAAGCAATACTTTCCCATAATTAAGGTCATCCCTGTTGATTGATCTTTTCCCCATATAAACGGACGATTGCAGGCTATCTTTTCGTTCAATATAGTGTTCGAATGGATCATTGATCAGCGCTGTTTTTTTATCGAATGGATGATGCATTACGGAATGTTCACCAAAAAACTTAAGGATGCGTTCTTGAAAAGTGAATTCAAAATTCCCTGTCATGAAAATATCAAATTTCCCTTTCACATATGTTTCAAAGTGATTTATGATATTTTCAGATGTAATATTGTTTATTACCTCTTCAGACATTATATGCCCATATGGATATTTTCCATACAGATAGGATCGAAATAATCTTGAAGCCAGAAATTTGTTTTTCTGCTCATTAATCTTGAGCTGTTGAATTTGAATCTGTTTCATCAAATCAAGCTCATGGTCCGGAAAGGCTGGATCCAATAATAATTCTAATATGATATGCCCCACCTTTTCAAAATGACGGGTTGGAATATGGATGCTTATGCTTAAATAATCAAATCCTGGAGAGATATCAATAAAAGCACCATAATGATCCAGCTTTTGAGCAATTTCCCTGGAATTAAACGACCTGGTCCCTTCCAATAACATTTTGCCAGTAAAAAATGCGATACCAGGGGCCGTTTCAAACCAACTGCCTGCTCTACAAATAAATTCCAGCTTTATAATGGGTTGATCTCCAGCGTTAAGAAAGAAAAATCGGGCTCCCGTATTAAATTCGATTCTATCAGGATTGGGGAGCTTGAATTTTTTTGGTGGAACAAATTCCGGAGCTACTGATCGATCAGGCATTAATTGGTATCTTCATCAATGATAGATTCCTGACTCTTTTTATTATTAAAATTGAAATGTAACGTAAAACGAAGTGTTTCGGCCAAGGGATGTTCTTTCCGCTGGGGCACCAGGTAGGCAAAATCAATTCCAAATACATTATACCGTAATCCGACACCCATGGTAAAATATTTTCGATCTCCCTTTTCAAAACTCTCCCAAAAATATCCTCCTCTCACAGCAAACAGGTCCTTATACCAGTATTCCAAACCGGTACTTATCATTACTTCCTTCATTTCCTCAGAAAAACCATCAGGTGCATCCGTAAAGGAACCAAACATTCCACTTAACAATGGCCTGTCGGGATCTTTGCCCCGGGCAATTTGTGGCTTGCCATTTTGATCATAAATAACTCTTCCATTATCATCAACGACATATACAGGTGGTGTAGGAACCATTAACTTGCTGAAATCCAACGCTATTGTCAGCGAATTATACGGATCAAGTCCATACGTATAGGCTCCGCCAAATCGTAAATTTGTAGGTATAAATTCTTTTTGCTCATCGTTGGAATACGTGATTTTATTGCCAATATCCGAAATCGAAGCACCCAAAGCAAGATTTGATTTTTGGCTTAAGTCCTTGTTCCAATACCATCCGATATCTGCGGCAATACTCACTCCGGGCTGGGCATCATTTGTGCTTGAAAATACATTCCCGGTCAGGTTAGACTTGATAAATTTTAATGTAACACCAAGACTCATATCGTCGGAAAGCAACCTGGAATAGGAACCTGCTATGGAAAATTCCCTTGGATTGAAATTTTGAAGGTATTCACCGCGCTCATCCGTGAACTGAATATCCCCGAGGTCAAAATAGCTGAGCGATAATCCAACAGATTGTTCCCTGTTTATTTTGTAATATCCTGATAAATATGACAAGCTCATGTCATTGATGATCTTGGCAAGCCAAGGTGTATATGACAAACTGAACCCTATATCATTTTGAATAAATGCCAGTTTGGCCACATTCCAATGTGTTGCATTTGCGTCAACAGATGTTGCCACACCTGCATCCCCCATACCCCCTGCGCGAGCATCCGTTGCTATAAGTAAAAATGGTACTGCCGTGGTTATCACTCTTCTGGAAGTATCCTGTCCAGCTACATTGACTTGTGCTAAAAGTGAATTAAATGATACAACCAGCGCACAAGCGATTAATACTATTTTAATTCTCATTAATTAAAAAGATATTGAGTTTTAAATATAATTAATTAATTATTACCAGCTTCTGATTTGCCTGATTTTTACTACCATCGATCAAAGAACGAATGAATAGACGAAATAAATATACTCCGCTCTGCAAATTGCTGCCATTTTCCTCCTTTCCATCCCAAAAAATATCTGAAATGCGAGTTTCGCTGTTTTCTTTGGTATACACAATTTGTTTTACCAATTTACCTTGCATCGAATATATATCGATCATTATCTCCAAATCATCTCCAGCCCTGTTATGCTCAAAACTGAACCTTGTGTAATCGCTGAATGGATTTGGAAAATTAATTAACTTTTCTATAGCAAGGTTTTCATCTTCGACCACTAAAAACTCGATCTCTGCCTCGTTGAAATTATTATGCACGTCCCAGGCTTTCAACCGAATTCTGTGGATACCGATTGATAAATCTTTATATGGATAGGTAACCCATCCTTTTTTGTAGGTATCAATTTCACTAATATAATAATCATTGACAATTGCCACCAGATCATCATCCAAAATGGAGGTCAGATCATAGCCCTGATCAGTTTTAGATAAGCTAATACCGCTTTCATCACTTAGCCTGGCTACCAATAAAATATCCGGTCTGGTAATTCCCCTGCTCACAAAGCTGGTATCATTGATAAATAATTCAATTTCCGGAGGAGTGTTATCAGCCGTGTAATCATCGCTTTCTCCACCAACGACAAATTCAATGTTTGAACCAGCTGCATCGAGTCTTTGATTTTTATCAAGGGCATACATGCTTACTTTCCCCTTTTTAAAATCAAAGGTGATGTTTTTAGGAACTATAAATTCAATTGAAAATTCCCCGTTTATTACCGATACCTCACCTTTGAAAATTATATTATCCCGCACAAAATATTTCATTGGTTGATCCTCATGTCCCAATGTTTCAATTTCACTTGGCTGATCAAACACAGTAGCAACCAAATTTCCGGTGAAGCTGGAATTCACAATACCATACTGGTCAAGCACCTGGCCTTTAAGTTTAACAGTACTCAACGCGCTAAGTGTATCACCTGGCACATACGCATCAGAATCAGCAATTAATACGATTTCATCTTTTGCATATGCCAGGATCATGGAAGGATCCGCCAATAATGAGAAATTTCTATTGACGCTACCATTAAGCGATTGATTTTTAGTCCTTCTGAAAATCTCTCCAATAGACAGATATTTCCCTTCTTCTTTCTTAAATACATTTTCGTAAAACGCCTGGTTAAGGATGAAATTAGTACTGGAAAACACTGGTCTGGCCGTTGTCAGTAATCCAATCGCCCCTCCATTGGGATTTAGCAACAAGTATTCTGCCCCGGAAATCGCATTGGGATGATCGTGTCTTCCAAATTCACAGGTGGCCGTGACAAATAAGGGTAATCTATCCTTATTTTTGTATTCGCTCACTGAAGTGATATTAAGAATTGTTTCAGATGTCCAACGGGTGGATGATCCGTGACCTGTAAAATTAACAATCAATCCACCGCGTTCTACTGATCTTTCAAGCGTTGCATTTGCCTCAGGAGCAGCCTCCCCAATCGATGATTCAATTTGTTCGAATGCGTCAATGTAAATTTTTTTTATGTCAAATTGAGTATAGGAAGTATCTACCAAATTTGTCAATCGATCTGCGTCCCGTTGATGCAGATTACCATCACCATCGTCTGCAACAAATATGAGCTCGTTGCGCCAGTTTCCAAAGGTTGCCAGATTTGTTTCATAATTAATAAGCTTATCTACCATGATTCGCGCTTCATCAATAGTTTTAACCGGAAGCCTGCCAACGCCTATATCCATTAAATGATCACCGGAATATGATTCTACCCATTCTCCCTCCTCCTCATCCAGGAATCCAAAATAATCATCCGAAGAATAGCTGTTGATGGGATGTAACGAATTCCTTGAAGAGTATATCGGCACAAAATTGGTATTCTTATCAACACGATCTTTATAGTCAAAGGATCCTTTGCCAAACAACAAAACATTCTGAAGTCTATTGCCATCGGCCCCCTGGTCGTAAAGATATTTAATGAAATCGCGTATTGCAGTCGCATCCTGTTTCCCGGAAGAAAATTCATGATATATCTCATGTGTAGTTACCACCAGCACTCTTAACCCGTTATGATTTCTCCTGAAATCTGCTAATCGTTCCGCTTCGCCGCTAAATCCAGGATAGGTCACTATTAAAAAATCAACATTCTGGGATGCATGTAAATTTTGATTCTGGATTTGAACAGCCTTTTCAGGAACCAAATATTCTTCGCTAGTAAAGATGATAAATTCCTTCAATTCTCCACTTAATGTACCAAACGAAGCAATATTTCCATCCAGAGAAAATTTCTGATTATATGGATTCAATGGATCAGTAATATCCCATATGCGGAAAGCTGCACTGCCATTTTCAATCTCAAAGGTCGATGTAGCATATTGTGTACTTTCCAGTGATCTGAAAATCGTTTGATTACCATATAATTTTAAGTTTCGTTTCCCCTGCACAGATAAATAATCAAGATTTGCTCTTGACTTTCCCGAACCTACAGGATTGTATGATAATCTCAATGTAAATTTATCCATTGGTGGAACAACAGATGTATTGATGCTAAACGATTCCCTTTGAACTGACCCCTTGGCCAGGTAGGAACCTTCCACAATGGCATTGATCGTTTGTTGACCCAGGTTTTGACCATTAACAAATAGATCAAGTGAAGCCTCTTCATACGTCTGACCCATAATAGAAGTGGTCACATGCAGATCTGTATTCGGAATAAGCTCTGTAAAATCAAATGTAAAGTCATAGGTGAGCGTAAAATCAAACTTTTCACCATACCATTCTCTCCCGGAATTGATAATGTTGAATTCATCCTTTTCATATACGATAAAATCATCGAAATGCTCAATTTTAGGTTGGTCCGAACCCAGATTTTCATGGTCGGAAATCCGGAGACCATCTTCATCAGATATTGTTAAAAAATAATAGGTGGTATCCGAATAAAAATTCTTCTGATATTCCAATTCACCATTTTCCAGCAGCTTATGGTGATCAGCATCCTGTCCGTAAAACAAAATATAATCTTCCTGGTCAAACCTGCCGTCTGATTCTCCTGAAATCATGACTGCATTTTCAATTAAATCAGCTGGGCGTTCATCACTGTTTTTTTGTGGAAGCATTCCTCCACCGTTCCCATACAACCTGATTTTTTTGGGATTCAGTCCTGATAAGTTAATTCCAGCACTATTTAGGTAATTGTAATCAAGCATATGAATTCCGGATTGCGTGACCGGTATTCGGTACCAATCTCCACTCGCCAACACAGAATTCCCATCATTTTCGCCAGTACGAGCATTTGATGTTGACTGTTCCTGTCTATCCTTCTTTAGCTCAATTTCCAGATAATCAATTCGAAAATATGTATTCGAAGCTGAATCATATTCAATTGGGAAAATATCAAGAACGGAAACTTCATGACCTCTTTCTGCCAATTTTCGCAAATTTACCAGGTTGCAATTTGGTATTTGCTTTTGGCCCAGCTTTTCTTGGAAAGATAAGTGAAATTCAGTCTTACGGATTCCGGCAATAACAAAATCCGAAATCTGATCTCCCTCCAAATGAATGGATTTCAAAGGTAATCCGTTGTACTCTTCGGGATATATCGCGCCCTCAACTGAAAAAGAATGTACATCCAATCCTGTCCATTTTATGGGAATTTTAATCAAAGAGCTATTGTCTTTCATCGTTTGAGATGAAAATAAAAACAGCACCATTATGCTGAGGAGATATGATCTTGATATGGATGCCAACAGACCCAATAGAAATTATTTTCTTATAAATATGACAACTCTAGCAAAAGTAATTTGATGAATGAAATTTGATTTTCAAAGAAAGGCCGACTTATCTGGCCACAAAGTTAACGATTATTTGATAAAATTTAGTGCAGCCGATAAGACAACATAAAGTATTATAATTAAAGGAAGTGCAACCGGTTCAAATAAAATTAAAAGTAAAAGTGAAATAATGATCAATACATAACGCGACCAGTTAGCCTTAAGGGAAGCGTCTTTGAATTTCAGTGACATTAATTTCACGTTTGAGATCATCATCCCAGATAATACTACTGCAATACCGGCTAATATGTACTGGTTGGTGAGCAAACCATAAAATCCAGAATCCCCTAATGTTGAAATAAAAGGGAATCCGCTCACAAAAATACCACTTGCGGGAACGGGAAGTCCGTAAAAATTTTCAGATTGCCTCGTATCATTATTGAACCTTGCTAATCGTAAAGCGCCGAAAAGCACCAATAAAAATCCAAAAAATGGCAACCAATTATGCTCCGATACCTTATCAATTAACACAAAGAGAATCGATCCCGGTAAAAAGCAAAATGTAACAAGATCTGCCAGTGAATCAAGATCCTTGCCAATCGAAGAGAATTTGTTCAACATTCTGGCTGCAAAACCATCCAAAAAATCAAACACTGCCCCTGTCCAGATCATGATAGACCCAAGCTGAATTTCACCGCTAAAAACCATCACAATTCCATAGCAGCCACAGGCCAGGTTACATAACGTAAGGAAATTTGGAAAATGCTTTGTCACATTGAGTATATTAAGGTGCCATAACGCCGCAAAAAGGATTATACTGCTTTTCATACCCAATATTGGTGCTGGGTCCATGGCCACAATAAACGGTCACGTCATCAGGAAGTGTAAACAATTTATTTTTAATACTATCCATTAATGTGTCAAAATCCCCTCCGGGCAGGTCTGTTCTGCCGATGCTTTGACGAAACAGGACATCTCCACCCAAACAGATCTTTTCTTTCTGGTTGACCAGGGCAATATGTCCCGGAGAATGGCCAGGCACAAAAAGGACATCAAGTGCGGAATTGCCAAATTTGATTTGCTCTCCTTCATTAATAAAATCATCTGCTTCACTCGATTCATACGCTAGGAATCCATACATGGGTGCGACTACTTCGTTGGCTTTTAACGTGCCGACATCCAATTTATGAATGGTCAGGGGAACATTGTATTCATTTTTCACAAATTGATTCCCCAATACATGATCTACATGACAATGTGTATTAATCAATAAAGTTACAGTAAGGTTATGTTCTTCAATGAATTTCTTAAGTAAGGCTTTTTCTTCCTTATCGTAGCATCCTGGATCTATAATTATACATTCCTTAGATGCGTCATAAACCACAAACGTATTTTCTGAAAACGCATTAAAAACAAATTGCTTTACCGTCATCAACTTGAGTTTTATTTGGTGACAAATTTGGATTAAAAAAATATATTTTCAAGCTTTTTCGTTAATTCGCTCCATGAAATGGGATTACCTCATCATCGGACAAGGTCTCGCCGGCAGTATTATGGCGTATCAATTACTGAAAAGAGGCAAACATATTGCGATCATCGATGAAGGGAAATCATTCACTTCTTCAACAGTGGCGGCAGGATTAATCAATCCATTTACAGGGCCAAAAATGGTGAAATCATGGAAGGCTGAACTAACCATTTCATTTTCGAACATATTTTATAAAGAACTGGAACATGAGACGCAGACTAAATTTTTCAGTGAGCGATTGATTTATCGGCCATTTAGTTCTATTCAGGAACTTAACGATTGGGAGGGCCGGAGTTCACGAAAGAATTATCAAAAGTTCATCAAAGCAATTCGTGGAAAAGATGCCCATGGAAATTATGTTGATGATCCTTTCGGTGGTGTCGAGATTTCCGGATATGTGCTGAATGTTTCAGATTTTATCCTCGCTATGCGACAATACTTAAAAAGCAGATGCCACTTTCTGGAACATCGTTTCTGTGAGGACAATCTTGAAATCACAGATGATACATTACGATATGCGGATATAGAGGCAAAAAGATTAATCTTTTGTTCAGGATATGAAATTCAACAATCAAAATTTTTTAGTTGGATCCCGATAGCTCCTGTAAAAGGAGAAATTTTACAACTCAGGCTGGACGAAAATTTTGAAACCATTTACAACAAATCGTGTTTTATAATTCCGCAAGGAAAAGGTATTTATAAAGCCGGATCGACGTATGATAGAGAAGACATGACAGAAAAACCAACACAAAAAGGCAGAAATAAAATATCCCAAAAGCTTGATGCGTTATTAAAGATGAATTATGAAATTGTGGCTCAAGAGGCAGGTATCCGGCCTGGGACTGTTACGCGACGGCCACTCATCGGATTTCATCCTGTTCATCAGGAATTGAGTGTTTTTAATGGTTTAGGGACTAAAGGAGTTTCTTTAGCCCCATTTTTTAGTGATCAATTTGTAAAATGTCTTGAAGAAGGCAATAATCTTGATGAAGAAGTAGACATTAAAAAGTATTATTCATTATATTTCAATTCGCATTTTTCTGAGGAAAATTGAGAAAACTAAAGAACATATCAATTTTATTTTTTGCCATGCTGATGGTCTCTTCGGGCGCTGTCCATGCCCAGGAAGCCATGGAAAAATTTGGCAAAAACAGGGTGCAATACAAGAATTTTAAGTGGCGGTATTATAGCACCGAAAATTTTGATATTTATTTCTATGATGGCGGAAATGAAATCGCGCAGATCGCTACCGAATATCTTGAAAAGGAATTTGATCGCATTACGGACATTTTAGGAACTGTCTCATATTCAAAAACTGAAATTTTCCTGTATAATTCTCCTACGGATCTGCTACAAAGTAATATTGGTGTTAACGACAATAGTTTTGATGTTGCCGGACAGACCGACTTTATAAAACCAATGGTGGAAATTGCCTACCCGGGAAATGCAGAAGAATTTAAAAAAATCCTCGTTTTCAAGCTTTCTTCAATGCTTATTTACGATATGATGTTTGGTGGAAGCCTTTCAGATATGTTTCAAAATAGCTATTTGCTTCTTTTACCTGAATGGTTTATGAACGGAGCTGCAAGGTATACCGCCTATGGTTGGGATACGGATATGGATGACTATATCCGAGATATGATCCGAAATAAAAATTTAAGGAACCTGTCTAAGTTTACCGGTACTGACGCCGAGTTAATCGGGCAGTCTATCTGGAATTTCATAGCTGAGCGTTATGGAACAAGTTATATTTCAAATATCCTCAACCTGACCAGAATTATACGAAATGAAGAGCGAAGCATTTCGGGAACAATAGGCATTCCATATAAAAGTTTTTTAGCGGAATGGAGCAACTACTACATGGAGCAGACTTCATTTATTGATCAAAATTACATTCTTCCTGGTAAAAACGATAAGGAAGATTCCAATAAAAAAAGTGTGACCATCAACGATATTAAAATTAGCCCTGAAGGAAATTACTATGCATATGCCATTAATAATAAGGGTAAATATAAGGTGCTGCTAAAATGGGTTGGCCGAAAAAAGGAGAAGGTCATTTTGAAGGGTGGCTATAAAGTAATTAACCAGGAACCTGATAAAAATATCCCGCTATTAAGCTGGAAGGATGAAAATACCCTTGGCATTATCAACACCAAGTATGGTAAAAATTATCTCTGGATCTATGAAATAGGATCAAATAAAAAAATAAAAAAGGAACTTACCAGAATCAATCAGGTCAAGGATTTTGATATTGTCAGAAATGGAAATCTGGCAGTCTTGAGTGCTGATAGAAACGGTGATCATGATCTCTATTTGATTAGCCTTCGTAGAAATTCAATCAAGCGGATTACCAGTGACTTCTATGACGATGTAAATCCAAGGTTTGTCCCGGGTACCAGCTCAATTATTTTCAGTTCGAACAGGACTACTGATACCATTGATGTTAGTGGCAGAGAAATAGATAATATTACGAATACCTATAATATTTTCATCTACAACATAGATACTACTAAAAGTACAGTTCGAAGAATCACTAACACACTGAGCAAAAGCATTAAACCAATGGCTGTAAGTGCCGATGAATTTTATTACATAAGTGATCAGCAGGGGATTAATAATCTATTTAAATATGATTTGAACAAAAATATTTACCACCAGGTGTCAAATTTTGGGAGTGGAATCAAGGATTTCGATATTAGTTATGACAAAAGATATTTCAGTTTTGTTATGGCTGAAAATGGCCGAGACAATCTTTATCTTTCCGAAAATTATAATCTGGATCAAAATATATTTACTGCTCAAACCAAACGCCAACAATACCTAAATGCAAAATTTGTTGCACAGCGATTGAAAGAATCGAGAGAAAAACGGGAACTGGAAAAAACAAATACAGAAATTTCACCTGATAACGAAAAGAATACTATCGGGCCTGCTGAGATGAATCAACAAAAAGAAATTTCATCAACCCCTACATTTTTGGATCAATTCAGAGAAAAAGAAGTGATGGAAGGAGAAGAAAATCTTATCGATACCAGGAATTACATCTTTACAGCACCCACACAGGAAATAGAATCAATAGAGGAAGAAGCAGAAGAAAGCAAGGAAATTTTGGATACAGATAATTATGTTTTTGATACCGATGTTGTTCAAAGTGGTAAAAGCACAGGTTCTTTTTTGAGCAATTACCGAAGGCTTAGAAAAGAGAGCGATATAGCAGGACCTTTCCCATATGAGACAAAATTCAGTGCCGATAACGTTGTGACTTCTTTTGTGATTGATCCATTGATTGGATTCGGTTTAACGCTAGAAACACAAATGAATGATCAATTGGAGAACCATAAATTTTATGGGGGCATCTTAATTCCGACCGATCTGAAAAGCGGAAGGTTTTATGGGGAATACCGATTCTTGAAATATACCGTGGATTTCTTTGCCAGATACCAGCGAAAATCACTTTTCAGGCCCACGGAAAACTCCTCATCAGCACAAAAGTATACGTTGAATACCTATGAATTGGGAGCTTCTCTTCCTATTAGCGTTACCAGCAGGTTGTCTATTATTCCTTTTATGGAGACTACCAGATTCTGGGATTTAGATCCGAATTCGGTATTATTCTCAGCCACAGGACCTGTGACTTCCAAAGTTAATTATGCAGGCGTGAAATTTGAATTTATTTATGATAACACTTCGGTTGCAGGATTAAACCTGATCCAGGGAACCAGAGGAAAGGTGGGACTTCGGCATAATGAAGGTATCAGTGACAGCAAAAAATCATTCACAAATCTTTACCTGGATTTACGCCATTATCAGAAACTGCACAAAGAGCTGGTTTTGGCCACACGGTTATTTTACGGAAGATATTGGGGATCAAATCCGCAAAAGTATTTATTGGGAGGTATGGATAATTGGCTATTCAATAAAACTAACAGGTCTGGAGAAAATGATCCTTTAACACATTCTGTAGGTGTGGATAACTCAAACATATTATTTGCGGAGTATGTCACAAGTCTCCGTGGATTTAACTATAACACATTTAATGGGGAGAATGCACTTTTGTTTAATGCAGAATTGAGATTACCAATTATAAAGTATATCACAAGCGGACCCATTGCTTCCAATTTCTTGAGAAATCTTCAGTTTATCGGTTTTTATGATATCGGTTCAGCATGGACGGGACCATCACCCTTTGCAACAGAAAATAGCGTAAATACAGAAATCCTGGCTCCAACCGGTTCTCCATTTAAAGCGCGAATTCAGAACTTCAAGAATCCATGGCTTTCCAGCTATGGATTTGGTGTAAGAACAGTTTTACTGGGTTATTATGTAAAGTTTGATATTGCATATCCTGTGGAAGACCTGGTGAGGAAAGACCCAAAATACCTGCTGACGCTAGGTTATGACTTTTAGACATTTAGCCGCCAGGCAATAGTTCAAATCTTTTAATTTTAATCTAAAAAAGAATTGAATCTTCATTACAGAAAATTTGGGTCAGGTGAACCGTTGTTTATTTTACATGGCCTGTTCGGATCATCTGACAACTGGATAAGCCTAGGCAGAAAGTTTGCCGAAAAATATACGGTTGTACTGGTAGATCAACGGAATCACGGACAATCACCACAAAGTGATGAATGGGACTATCAGGTAATGGCATCCGACATCCAACAACTCGCTGCAAAACTTGGTTTTGATGAAATAAATCTCCTTGGTCATTCTATGGGAGGCAAGGTAGGAATAACCATTGCAGATAAATATCCCGGTTTAATTAAAAAACTGGTAGTGGCCGATATAGCTCCCAAATCATATCCTATACGACATCGTATGATTATTGATGGGCTCCTCAGCATAAATCTAGACCTGATTGATAGTCGTCAGGAAGCTGATATACAGTTGGAAAACTATGTCCCGGAACCTGGCATACGCCAGTTTTTACTCAAAAATCTGGATAGAGACAATGGGAATTTCAAATGGAAAATCAACCTGGAAGTTATAAACAACCACCTGGAAAATGTGGGAGAGGCAACACTTCCTTCAGCAGAAATCTCCATTCCTGTCTTGTTTATTCGAGGAATTAACTCAGATTATGTAACCGATGAAGATATCATGGAAATCAGGACTTATTTTACTAATTCAACAGTGGAATCTATCGGCAATGCCGGGCATTGGTTACACGCAGAGCAACCGGAGGCCTTTGTAAAAACCGTCCTTCATTTTCTTGAAAATTAGCGCAACTTATGGATTAAATAAAGAATTAGTGAAAGGATCACACTGATCAGTATACTTGTGGCAATTGGGAAGTAAAATGAAAAATTTTCCCTTTTAATGTGAATATCCCCTGGTAATTTGCCTAAAAACGGAATTTCATGAAAAAATTGGATAATAATGCCGACAATGATTAAAATTACGCCCAATATGATTAAGAATTTACCCACCTTTCAATATACATGAATAGACAAAAAAAAGGTAAACTTTATTTAATTCCAACTCCGCTCGCGGAGAATTCACTTGATAAAATAATTACACCAGAATTAATAAAAACCATCACAAACCTGAATTATTTTCTGGTTGAAAATATTCGCACTGCAAGGAGATTTATTAGCAGCCTGAACATTGATGTCAACATTGAAAATCTTCATTTTCAACTTCTCGATAAAAATACTTCTCAAATAGATGCTGATCAAATATGCGTGCCACTTCTGGAAGGTGTTGATGTTGGTGTCATGGCAGAAGCAGGGTGTCCGGGTATTGCCGATCCAGGAAATTTAGCTGTATCCTACGCCCACCGACACGACATACAGGTAATTCCACTGGTTGGGCCTTCGTCGATTTTCATGGCTTTAATGGCTTCCGGTTTCAACGGGCAATCGTTCACTTTTCATGGGTATTTACCTATTGACAAAATGAAAAGAATTAATTCGATTAAAAGTATCGAAAAGGAGGCCGTAAATAAAAAGCAAACACAGATCTTTATGGAAACACCATACAGGAACAATCAGCTTTTGGAGGACCTGATAAAAAATTGTCAATCAGGCACAAAACTATGTATTGCTAAAAATGTAAGTGGCGCACAGGAAATGATTAAAACCAAACCGATCAAGGACTGGAAAAAATCCAGACCTGATCTACATAAAGTGCCCGCGATCTTTCTAATTTATGGCTAATATCTACCTAAAAAATATATCCCAGGGATAGCTGGAGCACCCTGTTCGTATAGCGCTGCTCATAAATAATATCAAGATCAGAGGTATTTGTAATACCGAGATTGTAGCGGATCCCAAAAGTTAATGTTTCGTTCAGTTTATAGGCCAGTCCAAATGCAATGGAAAAATCATTTTTGTTTATTGCATCATTTTGGTTTCCAAGGTAGGTCTGATTTACCGCTTTCAATAAATATCCATACTGCACCCCAATTTCAAAACTTGCATCTTCATAAAAATATGCTTTTGCCAGCAAGGGTATGTTAAGATAATGGTAATTCAGGTAGATTTGTTGTGACCGATCAATGGCTGCACCCTGGAGCGAATATATTAGTTCTGTCTGAATGCTAAAAAATGGTGTCAGGATAAATTCAGAAGTGCCTCCAACATGATATCCTATCCTGGATGGCAATCCCAATTCTGATCTCCCCAAGGTTGTCACGTTCATGCCGCCTTTAATGCCAATTTCTACCTCCTGGGAAAATGCAGCATTTACCATCAAGAACACCAGGAATGATATTAAGTAAAATTTTTTCATATCAATGATTTACATATTATACCTTTATTTAAAGGTGGGTAAATTTAAAAATAAAATAGTACAATCGTTCTTTGAACTCTTTTACAACCTGTAATATTCTTAAATGTATTTTTTGCCAAGGATTTTTAGGCTGTATTCCCAATTCTATTATTTTTTCCTTCACCCATTGAATTTTAAGGTTTCCTGAATTGACAAAGTCAGATTCATCTAACAAATGCAGATTGTTCAGGTGATGTAAAATTTTAATCGCATCAAATTTCCAGGTAGTTCCTGTATTTAAAATCCGTTGATCCAATGGAAAATTATATTCCTGGGGTAATTTTCGTACAGTAAAATCATTTGCTATAAGAGTAATTGCCAAACTGATCTGTTCAACGAAAAAAATCCCAGAAGGTGGATAATTCCTTTGATCAAGCAGTTGCAATAGCAATTCATTCCAGCGCTGAAATATCTCCTTTCGTTTATTCAAAACGATAATTCCCGCATTCCAGTAGGCGACGATTTTTTCATGCTCAAATGCTGTTTCAACAGTAGGTAAATTTCTCGGTAGGATTCCAAATACTTTAAATAATTGAAACCAATATGCCTTATTTTCATTATCCGATTCATTTATCCCTAACCCTTTGGTATATACCGGGCACATTAACATATCAGAATTGACATTTATATATTCCGTTGGTTCATCTAAAATAAGTGTATCACTGTCATAGAAAATGTACTGATCATAATCATAGGTATTGGCCATGTAATCGCACACAATTGACTTATTTGCAAATGAATAATACCTGTGCGTCGTGTTGAGTGGTTTATCTATAAAGACAACATTTAATTCCGCCAGCTTTTTTTTGGTCTTAGCAGAGACCGGAAATTCTTTACGGGGCTGAAAACAAAAAACATCATACTGACTTAAAAATCCGCCAAAACGCTTTACGGACAAAATCGAAAGTATCGTATATTTCTCCAATTGTCCTTTCTCAGCACAATAAATAATGCATCCCCTTGGCATCGTATAAATTATATCTTTACTTCATATTGTTTATGCATCTACAAATAGATAATATATTCTCAAAAATCCATAACCGGATCATCTTATTTAGATATATCCTGCCATTTGTAAAAAAGAATGCAGATAGAAAAATCAACGACGAAAATACGCTTTGTTTATTTTGCCAACCCAGGGGAGGATCAACATGGCTTGCTGAAATACTCCTCCACAAGCAGCATGCTGTACTTATCGATGAGCCCCTGTGGCGCGGAAATATGGTCAATCCTTGGATGAAGCCGGATCACAAATTCAGGAAAATTAAACAAATTGCCGATCTGGATTTCTATTATTACCAACATATCCCTGAAAGTGAGGATTGGCCTGCGGCTTTTACTACATTTGAAAATATCCTAACCGGCCGGTCAATTTCAATTGGTCTCTACAATGAGCAGGATTTGAGAAATCTAATTAAAGGTGATCTTTATATTACCAAATTCTGCTATGCCAATTTGCTGATGCCATGGCTGGTCAGACAATTTGACTTTAGTGCCATTCTCTTGACGAGACATCCATGTGCAGTCGTTGCCTCACAACTTAAATATCCTGCATGGAAAGGTATGATCATCCCTCGCGAAAAGAAAATTGCAGATTTTCCATACCATCAATTCTATCACTCGGCATTGGAGAAAGTTGGAATAATTGATAGCAGGGAAAAGTACCTGGCACTCATCTGGGCATTGGGATTTAAACATACAGCCATGCATCCCATGAATAATAAAAGGTGGCTCACCATATCGTATGAAGGATTACTTTGTAATTATTCCAAAGAAATAAACCGGATCAATCAGCGGTTTAATTTTGGTTTAGATAATCTTGCCATAGATTTTAATCAACCAAGTAAATCCACTCACAAGGATTCACTCAAGTATTTAAATAAAAACCAGCAACTATTATCCTGGCAAAAGGAGCTAAGCAATAAACAAATCGCAACTATTCTCAAAGTTTTAGAGAAGTTCGAAATCGATATCTATACAGCAAATCCGGAGCCGGATTATACTCGACTCTATGCTAAAACATCTGTAAAATGAATGTTTTTTTTATCCCTTCCTGGTATCCATCTATCACAAATCCGCTCCCTGGTATTTTTTTTAAAGATCAGGCTATAGCACTGGCGGGCCACTATCCGGGTCTAAATATCGGAATCAGCACGTGGGGTCAGAATGACGATCGATTATTACTCTGGTCAAAGCAACCGGTAAGGAGCTTCATGAAAGTGCTTATGTCAAAACCACAACAATCGATACATAAATTAAATGATAATTTAATCGAATATTTTACGCCAACCTATACCTGGACTTCTAAGATCAAGCGAGGGAATATGAAAAATATTTTAGCAGCAAATCTTCATAACTTTCATGCTTTCGAACAAAGCTCTGGCAAAGTTGATTTACTTCATGCCCATGTCGGATTTCCTGCCGGGTACCTGGCGGAAAAATTAGCTGAAATCCACAATGTCCCGTATATCATCACAGAACAAATGAGCCCTTTCCCTCATAAATATTTTATTGATTCAGAAGGAATGTTGAATGAACGATTGCTCATGGCATTTCAAAATTCTACCAAAAACATCGCCATTTCTAAAGCCCTAGCTAACAAAATGAAAAGGTTTGATATTCAAAATGTATCGGTTATAGCAAACCTTGTAGATGAGAACTTTTTTAAACCGGCAGAACCTGCTCTAAAGAATGAAAAATTCACTTTTTTTTCATTGGGTAGAATTGTCCCACAAAAAGGGATTGATATCTTATTGCACGCTTTTGCTAAACTTAAGGAGGATGCACAGCTGAAAATTGGTGGAGATGGAGAATATGTAAAACAATATCAAAAACTGGCAAAGTCATTGAACATAGAACAGAAAGTTCGATGGCTGGGTAGGCTTGATAGAACCAGTGCTTTAAAAGAATACCAATGTTGTGATGCATTTGTCCTGCCGAGCAGGCATGAATCCATGGGAGTTGTTTTTGCAGAAGCTATGGCTTGCGGAAAACCGGTGATTGGTACCGCTTGCGGTGGACCTGAAGAATTTATCAATGCATCCAATGGCATAATTGTACCTCCTGAAGATATTTCCGCACTAGCCGGTGCGATGGGAAAAATGATAACCAATTACCATGTATTCGATCCAAAAAAAATTAGAGCACAATTTGAGGAACGATTTTCTTCAAAAGTCGTATGTAGTCAAATCAGGAACGTCTATGAAGAAGTTGTCGAGTCCTGTGGGTGAAAAAAAATTATCCTCCGTAAAAAATGAATCATGAAAATTATCAAAAAAATCTTCCGGGCAATTTTTTATATCATTATTTCGTTCATCATTCTTTTCGCAATTTTCTATTTTACCACTTCCGGGAATTGGCAGGTTGCCAAAACTGTAGCCCAGGATCCTTCAATTCCCCATATCACAATTGACAATGTTGTTTTCCATGCTGAGACTTATGGTTCCGATACTGCTCAAACTATCATTGTGATCCATGGCGGGCCCGGTCAGGATTACCGATACTTGCTCCCTTTAAAACAATTATCTGATGAGTATCATGTGGTTTTCTATGACCAGCGCGGGACAGGACTTTCACCCCGGGTAGATGCCAGTGAACTCACCTTGAGAAATTCCATTGAGGACCTAAATCGAATTGTTAATTTCTATTGCCCAGATAAAAAAGTGAATATCCTTGGCCATTCATGGGGTGCTATGCTTGGCTCAGCGTACCTGGCCAAATATCCGGAAAAGATAAACAAGATCATCCTGGCAGAGCCAGGATTTCTAACCACAGAAATGTCGGAGGAATTTATACGCCGGACGAATGGATTTAAAATAGACATGAATTTCAGCAATGTGTTGCTCATAGGAAAAATAATCATGAGAGGGTTGCATGTCCGAGGTCCTGACGGTCAGGCGATTAAAGATTTCATTTATTCAAGCCTTGTCACGTCAAATATCCCGGACCATCCAATGAGCGGGTATTTTTGCGGCAATAAATTTGATTCCACACAGGTCAACTTCTGGAGATTAAGCATGGTGGCTGCACAGTCGATCCCACAATCCCAAAATGATGAAAATGGCAATATGCAGATTGATCTGGTACGTGGAGTAGAAGCATACCATGACACCGTGTTATTTATTTCCGGGGATTGTAACCGCCTTATTGGTCCGGATTTCCAGGAAATGCACCTGAAATATTTCCCCAGACACAAACTGGAGATTATACACAATGCCGGTCACAATATGTTTCTCGACCAGCCTGAGGAGTTTTTCACGATTGTCCGGGAGTTTTACAGGGAAGATTTATAATTTCTTTTCGAAAAAGTATTTATAACTTTTCTCACCGCCAATCCGCTCTTTGAATGAAATTAATGATTTCTGGTCTTTCCCATTCTTTTCCGTTGAGATTCCGAGGTCCAGCATATCAATTTGATGTTGTTGACAATACATATATAACCCCTCGTTCAGCATAACAGCCGGGCTGAATTCCTTGAATTTTCGAAGGCTTCCTGGCAAAAAGCTATATAATATTTTACGATGGACTTGAATGGTAATAGATGCAGCCAACAATTCATTTTCGCTTCTCACACTGAAACAGTGATAATTTTGTGGAAATTCATCCAGGTAATTTAAAAACTTATCTTTTGTAATCGATAAACGTAAATCTCGTTCCTGTCTGCACAAATTAAGAAAATTATAGATTTCCAAGGCATTTTCCTTTTTTTCCTGTCGAAAAGAAAACCCAGCCTGTCTGCATTTATTGAGTCTTCTGATTTCCATTGTATGCATCCTCTTTTCCAATGGATTCTCGTTGACATTGATATGGTGGTTTACCGCTTTTAGTACAATTTCGAATCCGCAACTTTCCAGGGTATTTAAAATCAGGGTAGCTTTTTGAGGGGAATAACAGTTTGCAAAATTCGTGATTTTTACTAATTCAATCTGCCGTGATCGCAAATCATTTTCGATGAATAACCAGAAATCCAATAAGATATTTGGATGGATCCGTGGATTAAACTCAAATGAGCCAAACAGCGATTTGAAAGGACTGTAGGCTTTTCCGTCTTCCAATAAAAAGTGGATCTTCCCTTCAATTCTTTTTTTTACATGATTAATAATGAAATAATCCGCCCGCTCGTCAATTCCCTGGCTATTTATATGCTTTATTTTATTGAACAGGTAATTGCCAAAATTAAAGGCAAATCCAAATGGCAGCCGGTCTACTAAAAATTCAAATGACTTCAAATGCACGTGTTTGAAAGGTAAAATTAGTACGATTTAGGAAATGACCTCTTTTCCAAGGCCCAAATCTTCGATCAACGATTTTTTACCATCCATAATCGTAACTGGAAATTATTGAATATTTTAGCATTTCATGGAAATAAGGGATACATACTTTACGCTCAGAAATAATTCAGAAGGATATTACAAAGAAAAGGGGAGTAAATTTCTGGCATTTGCTTTCCAGGTAAATGATGAGGAGGAGATAAAGGAGAGATTAGCTGAATTAAGAAAGAAATTTTATGATGCCCGACACCATTGCTATGCATACGTTCTGGGATTTGATGGTGAAATATACCGGGCCAACGATGATGGAGAACCAGGACATTCGGCAGGAGATCCGATACTTGGCCAGATCAGGTCTAATAATCTTACCAATACGTTAATTGTTGTAGTTCGATATTTCGGAGGCACAAAACTTGGTGTGAGCGGATTGATCCATGCATACAAAACTGCTGCTGCCGATGCTATCGCAAATAATTCGATTGAAGAAAACCTCATTTTATCTGAAATAACCATCCGTTTTGATTATCCTGAAATCAACCAGGTCATGAAACTGATCAAGGATTTTGATCTGGAAATCCTAAAGCAAAAAATGGAGATTTCCTGCGAAATGAAGCTGGGTATGAGGTTAAGCATAAAGGAGGAAGTTGAAAGTAGGATCAAGGATATGCCTCAAATTTCCATTAATTGATTCACCATTACTCCAAACTGCTCTAATCCAACATTTATTTAGGTTTTAGGACTCCGTTCTCTTCTCTTACCAGTACAGTTTTAAAAGTTTTCAGAGGAGCTCCTGGATTTTCCACGATGGATTGTCCATATTCCCAGTCAAGTGGACAAATGGCAATATATCTCGCAAAACCTCCTGTTCCACCTTCCGGTTTTGCAAATCCAATAGCGATTAATGCACCGTATTCAGGCACCTTATCCAGGTTGGTGACACCTTCTGCCTGGCAGAAGTTATTGTTCAACAACCAGTACTCCCCTTCAAGAGTTGCAGTCGTATCCGTATCGAGGGATTCATGCCCGTGAAAAAGAATGTGTCTTTCGTTGTGTAAAAATTTTAACGCCTCAAGCGTTATCCCCGGAAATGGCTTTTTATTATAACGATCGACCTCTTCCCACTTTTTACACCAATCGGACCTGATCATCACCACTGACCCATTTGGGATTTGGCCATATTGTGATTCCCATTCTTTAATATCAGCAGTCTGGCAATGATATCCTTCATTATTCAGTACTTTATCATGAATGTCAATCACAACCAGAGGTCTCAACGCATATGTTGGGGGAATATCACTTATAGTTGCTCCTTTTGGATTCCAGTGAGCGGGCGGATCGAGCTGGGTACCATATTGATCAGTAGGTAAATAATACGAAGTAGCAATAAAACCATGCTGTTTTATCGTAAATGTATCATCTGCATTAACATAACCAGGAATATCATGTTGTGAAATAGCCGGATCAAACCTGGCTTTTCCAAAACCTGGCCAGACGGGGATATCCGGATGGAATGCATGTGTTAAATCCACATACTTCGCGTCTACAAAATATGATTCATAAATCTCCCATAAATTCATCTTTTTATTTTCGTCAGGTATACAACTGACATACAGCAGCAATCCGATGCATCCGAATATGCAAAAGTTCATAGTTGATCTCTTTTTCATTGGCTTAAATAATGTGATTTTCTTATCGAGTTAAGTTTTTAACATTGAATTCCAAAAGGTTTGCATATTATTCAATCAAACGGGCAACATACTCGAATTTCAATACCATCCTGACCCGGAAGAATTACGGCTCCGCGATTTGCAGGAGTCAGTATCTCATACTTCACTGGCGGGCCCGCATTGAACTCAATGTCTTTTACAGGAAGCCGTGACAAATTCGTCACCAGTAATCCATTCTCAGGATGAGTAACATGGATATGTTCATTGATTTGCACACCTTCCCGCTGATTAATTCCTTTAAGTGTACTTAATCCATCCCTGATATATTGTTCATTGACAGCAACAATACTTTTCCTCACCATAATAGCCAGATCCGACAACCTGGCATTCATCAGTTCATCATAAGACAAAGGAGTAGTTGCCAGGGCAACTGCATTCCCAAAATAGGTCTTTGGAAAATCCGGAAGCAATCTTCGATAATCAAAAGGACAGCTGATATAGGTCAAATCATCGTTTCCATCTTTATGCCATTGTTTTATATATTTTTTCCACAGCATAGCCACAACCACATCATTAAATGACAATCTAACCTCGCATTCTTTCTGGGTATTCGTAAGTATTAATTTCAACTCAGTCTCAGAAAATCGAATTGTTTCCCATATCAATTTGTCCCGGTCAATGTCAGCCCTTTTTTTATCCAGGAAAAGTCCGCAATTATTAAATATCTCTTGCGCAGTATTTTGCTCCACATATCGGGATTCAAAATTGAGTAGCCCCCGTTCATGCGATGGAGGAATGATGGATTTTCCATGAAAGACCCTGGCCCAGCTGGCCAGAAAATGAAAATAGCTGAATCCATCAGCCACACCATGAGAGATACTTACACCCAGCACAGAACCTTTTGGTGTTTGTGTAAGCCGTATTCTGGTGAGTGGTTCCCCTTCGACAGTATTTACAGGATCTATAAACAATTCACGGTTGTCAGTATCTTCAAAATTCAGCAATCCCTTAACCGCTTCAAAATGATATCCTTCAACATTACTATTGAACCAATACGCTCCATCAATAAGTTGAAGCTGGCATTGGACCGGTGGAAAATATTCCAACACTTCTTTTAGACTTTTTAAAAGTTTTTTTTCATCTATCAGTCCATTGTAGGAAAAAACAAATTCTATCGGATAGGATCCTGCCCCGGTAAAAATATGATCAATGGGAGAAAGTGGAAGAGTTGTATACATAGGTAAATATCTGTTTATGGCAATTTAATAAAAATACAGACAGTTCCTGACGCATTATTGATCACTACCCATTCGCTGCGCAAAAACGCTTATTATAAATAATTGAAATGCGTGATAAATCATGATCGGCACCAGGAAAATACTGGCCGTACTCATTCCTGAAAACAAAACATTGGAAAAAACCGATCCGTGGACCAAAGATTTTTTTGATCCACAAAACAGGGCGGTGATTCGATCTTCCCGGTTGAAACCAAGCTTTCTGCTCAACCAATTGATCGAAAAATACATAATGAAAAAAAGTGCGATCACTCCAATACCAACAAGTGATAGCTCCAGCCAGCTGATGCCTGTAAAAATCCCACTGGAAAATGATTGACTAAAACTTTTGTAAACGATAATGAGGATGACGGTCTTATCAAACATAGTCAGCTGGGTTTTATATCGGTTAGCAAATTCGCCCCAAAAACGATGAAGGATCAATCCCAGGATCACGGGCAGTAATATTTTCATGATCAGCTCTAAAAAGACAGATCCCAAATCAAAAGTACTTTCCCTTGCTTCCAGAAATAATCCCATCCAAAGTGGAGTAACTATAATCCCAATCAGGCCGGATATACTTGCATTGAATATCGCACCCGGAATATTGCCTTTGGCAATGGATACCATTACCACTGACGAAGATACAGTCGACGGTAATGCGCCCAGAAAAAAAACAGCCAACCATAAAGTAAAACCTTCCTCACCCTGAATGAATGGCAGCACTGCCAATATGATTGTTGGAAATAGCACGAATGTCGATACCTGCACAAGGACGTGCAGCTTCCAATTGGTTAGCCCTTCCTTTATTTTCCCAGGGCTTAACTTTAATCCATAGAAGAAAAAAATTCCAGCAATTCCATAAGCGCTTATTTTATCAAGTGGGACGTCATCTTCTATCCCTGGCACCCAATATGCCAGCAATATCATAGACAGGAGTAAAAGTACAAATCTGTCGAGTTTTAGCCCTTTCAATAAAATATGGATAATTTTTCAAAATTTATTTTTCATTGTTGTTGAGAAAAATATATCAGGTATTACTTCCAACATATCTTTAATCATGTTTGAAAAGTGGCGTGCTCAGGTAGCGTTCACCTGTATCAGGTATTACAGTTAGCACCGTTTTACCTTTCCCTGCTTTTTTAGCTATTTCTATTGCTGCCCAAACATTGGCACCTGATGATATTCCTGCCAGTACACCTTCCTGCTTGCATAGTTTTATGGAAGTTTCAAACGCATCTTCGTTTGAAACTGTGATAATCTCATCAATTATGTCCAGGTTAAGTATTTCAGGAATGAAGCCCGCGCCTATGCCTTGTATTTTATGGGGCCCGGCATTTCCTGTTGATAGTACAGGTGAATCTTTCGGTTCTACAGCAACCACTTTCAGTAGAGGATACTTTTTCTTTAACACCTCACCAACACCCGTAATGGTGCCTCCGGTACCCACACCAACTACCAGGTAATCCAATACCATTTTTTTCATGTCATATAGGATTTCTTCAGCGGTTGTTTTTCTATGTATTTCTGGATTGGCCTCATTCTCAAATTGCTGGGGCATAAAGTAATTTTCTTTATCCGAAAATTGTTGCGCCTCCATAACAGCGCCTACCATTCCCTTATCCCCTGGAGTAAGGATTATTTTTGCGCCAAATTGTTCCAGTATTGCTCTTCGCTCAATGCTCATGGTCTCCGGCATCGTGAAAATAATGGGATAGCCTTTCACTGCCGCCACCATCGCCAATCCAATCCCCGTATTCCCTGAAGTCGGTTCAATGATGGTCATCCCCTTCCTGAGATTTCCTTTTTTCTCCGCATCTTCGATCATACTGAAGGCAATCCGATCCTTTACAGATCCACCTGGATTGAAGGATTCAATTTTCATAAGCACTTGTGCAGAATCTGTCGGCGCAAGCTTATTGAGCTTTACTATTGGTGTGCAACCAATGGTGTTGAGGATGCTATCTAGGATCATTTTCTATAGGATTTTGGTTTCTAACGTATAAATCTAATGCAAATCACAAATAGAAATGAAGTATTTAGTCTAGTTTTTTAATCACTTTATAAAATCTTCGTGTCATCCTGTTGCTTTTCCATCTCTTCTATCCGGCCCAGGTATTCTTTTTCCTTTCGTTGCATTTCTTCCTGGGTAGCCTGGAGTTCCTCCATATTCTGTCGCATCTCTTCTTCCTGTGCTCTTAACTGTTCCATTTGCAATTGTGATTGCTCAAGAAGCTTCCTGGTCTTAATATTTAAATTATTTGCCGATACAAAGGAGGCAATACTGTGTCCCAGCTTATTCAGAAAGTCGATTCTGTACTCCTCTAATTCCTGAAAAAGTGCAATTTCTAAAATTCCTACTACCAATTCTTCATGCAATAAAGGAATTATTGCCAGAAAAGTAGGAGTAGCCTCACCAAGACCAGATGTAATTGTTATATAATCCTGGGGAATTTCTTTGAGTAAAATTGTTTCTTTTTCCAAATAACTCTGCCCAATCAGCCCCTGTCCAATTTCAAACCGTTTATTTACAAATTTTTCACGGTCATAGGCATAACAGGCCACGAGATCCAGATAGGTTTCTCCGACTTCGTCTTCTTTTGCCAGATAGATACCGCCCTGGTTTGCTTCTATGTATTTTATGATTGCCCGTAATAATTCCTGGTAAACCTGGTCATCATCCTGCTGCCTTAAGATTTCAGTGATATTTGCTAAACCGGTAGCCACCCAGCTTTGCTTCTCCTCTTCCTGACGGGTTGCTCGTAATTCGTCAAGGTGGCTCTGCAGCTCCTCCTGTTGCTGCTGCATTTTTTCACTTTTATCATGGATCTCATTCACTAATTTTTCATTGTCCACCTCTGAGATGTAGTTTTTATTCTGCATAAAAAGGAGGCATGATATTAGGATAAAAACAGCAAATACATAAGAAGCCGCATTTAAAAATCCAACCCTAAATAAGCTACTATCCAATTCGATGTCCAGTATGCCGTTTGCCCAGGTCTGACTAAAAATCAGCAGGTAACAGGCTACAAGAGAAAAAATCAGCAATGGCTTTTCTCTAAAATCAACTAACACCCATGGAATTACCGTTAAAGCAAATTCAATCATATACATGGAAGGTATCAACTCCTCACCTGGCTGGACTAAAAAACCATGATATAAATAGGCCAGTAAAATCAAAAGCGTTGATAATACAAACCTGGCAATGTTATACCACCCTAAATAATTGAGCCATATTGCCCCAAATGAAAACACAAAACAGAAGGCAGGATAAACAATAAGTTTCGGATAGAAAATTCCTGAAAAAACAGCATAACAAAGGCCGACCAAAGCCATCAACAATGCAACCTGGTTGGAAATTTTAATTTTGTCATTCAGATAATGAGGATGTTCATCAGAAACACCGGCATGCAATAAAAATTTCATGTAAAAATTATAGTAAGTTTGGTTATCTGATATATAGCAAGCTGAAATTCCAATTCTGAAGTTATAAAAGCAAGATAAATCTAATAATAATTGACTAGGTGGTCTGCTTTATTGAAGCTAATTCTTTTTCCAATTCTTCAATACGTTCAATGTATTCCTTTTCTTTTCGACTGATTTCTTCCTGAGTTGCCTGCATTTCCTCCATATTTTGTCGCATCTCTTCTTCCTGTGCACGAAGCTCTTCGGATTGCTGTTGAGACTGTTCCAACAGTTGTTTTGTTTTTAAGTTTATCCGATTATTCGAAATAAACGAAGCCAGGGCATCCGATAATTTTTCCATAAACTCGATTTCATGAGATTCAAGTTCTTTGAAAGATGCGATCTCGACCAATCCCTCTACTTGTTCATCGTGAATAAGGGGGACAATGAGGACACATTTTGGTGTTGCATCACCCAACCCTGAGGTAATATTGATATACGAATCCGGTACTTCTTTGAGATATATCTTCTCTTTTTCCAGGTAACACTGACCGATCAATCCCTGTCCAATTTCAATTCTTTTGGACAAAAACTTATTCCGATCATACGCATAGCAGGCTTTCAATTCAATAATCAGACTGCCGTCAGTTTCATCTTCATTCTCCTCAACTGTGTAAATTCCTGCCTGGTTAATTTTCATAAAGTGCACAATGCCGGCAACCAATCGCTCGTAAAACTGATCATCTATATCTCCTCTCAAAATATCCCCTATTTCAGAAATGCCTTTTGCAATCCAGTTCCTTTTTTCTTCTGTATCATTTGCCCGCTTATTTTCCTCAAGTGTTTTTACCAATTGTTCTTGCTGCTCATGCATCTCATCGTTCCTGGCCTGGATATCCTGTAAAAGTTTCTTGTTGTTATTATCCGCAACCAGATTCTTGTTCTGAAGAAGGAACATACAAAAGATCAATGCTACAATGGAGAAGGTATAGGTAGGTATGGTAAAGATACTTTCCCTGAATATACCACTATCCATTTCAATCTTCAGAAATTCATTTGTCCAGGGTTGGGCTACAAAAATCAGAAAAGTGATGGCTAACGTTAAAATGAGTAATGCCGTTTCACGAATATCGATATAGATCCAGGGTAGTATCGCTACTACCAGCTGACCCATATATATAGAAACAATTAATGGTTCCCCCGGTTGAACTATGAATCCATGGTAAAT